>Ga0116227_10000567_pt1 | contig 73726 bp, 65 predicted proteins | sample S1TSphgellanicum_FD_89693 | JGI IMG/M metagenome (GOLD analysis project Ga0116227, IMG submission 89693) | Host-associated microbial communities from peat moss isolated from Minnesota, USA - S1T2_Fb - Sphagnum magellanicum MG | ecosystem: Host-associated > Plants > Peat moss > Unclassified... | reverse complement strand
TGCTGCCTACCGCCGCCCCTTCCCACAACCTCCATTTGCTGCGCGAGGGGCGCGCCGACCTGGGCTTTCTGCGTGGCGGCAGCGCCGACCCGGTGGCCGATGAGGAAGCCGGCCTGTCCTCGCTCGGCAGCCTGTTTGTGGAGCCGCTCTGGTTCTTCTACCGCGAAGACGCGGCACGCCGGCTGCGCCATGACAGTGGTGCCCTCACCACCCTGCCCAACCTGAGCGGGCTGCGCCTGAACGTGGACACCGCAGGCAGTGGCGTGCCCGCCATGGTGGACCGGCTGCTGACGGCCAACCACATCGACCCCAAGCGCCTGCGCCTGTCGCACCTGGAACAGGCCCCCGCCACCGCCGCCCTGCTGGAGGGCAAGCTCGATGCGCTGGTGCTGGCATCGGCGCCTGAATCCCCGCTGGTGCAGCGCCTGCTGCAGGCACGCGGCATCCGGCTGATGGATTTCGGGCAGAGCGAGGCCTACTCGCGCCGCTTTGCCTTCCTGACACCGGTGACGCTACCGCGCGGCGTGGTGGACCTTGCGCGCGACGTGCCGGCACAAGACATCGGCCTGATCGCCACCACGACATCGCTGCTGTCACGCGAGCAGACCCACCCGGCCCTGCGCCAGCTGTTCGCCCAGGCCGGGCAGACGCTGCACAGCGGCGCCGGCTGGTTCAATCGGGCGCGGGAGTTCCCCAACACCCGCACCAGCGAGCTGCCCGTGAGCCCGGAGGGCGACCGTGCCATCAACGGCACGCCATCGCTGCTGCAGCGCTACCTGCCGTTCTGGGTCGGCAACCTGGTCGAACGCATGTGGCTGGTGCTGGGCATCCTGGTGGCGGTGCTGCTGCCCATGAGCCGAGTCGTGCCGCCGCTCTACGCCTTCCGCGTGCGTTCGCGCGTGTTCCGCTGGTACGGCAGGCTGCGCGAGATCGAAAGCCGTGGCGAGTCGGGCAACGACACGCCGCAGGCCCTGCTCGCCGAACTCGACCAGCTCGAGCGGCAGGTCGAGAAGATCAGCGTGCCGCTGTCCTATGCCGACGAGCTCTACGCGCTGCGCGACCACATCGACCTGGCACGCAGCAAGCTCGCCTCAGGCCGCGGCTGAAGGCCCTGCGGCAATGCGCAGTTGCTGCGCCGCCATGCGCTCCAGGCACAGGCGGCGCGTCATGGACTCGGTGCGGCCGTCCTCGTTGGTGAACAGCAGCAGGCTGCCGCGCGGGCTGGCCCAGGTCAGGTGCAGGCGCTGCCACTGGCCGTCCTGCAACATCTCCACCCAGACCCCTGGGGTCAGCGCGTCGTTGCGGGTGGCGGCGGGAGCCGGCTCGGCCGCAGGGACACTGCGAAAGGCCAGGTCCGGATCCGGCGCCGTCCAGGGACGCGGCGATGGTGCAGCGCCCACCACGTCCGGCGCCGACAGCGCCGCCGGCAGGCCGCGTGTCTCCTGGCGCGTGGCGAAGGAACTGCCCGGGCTGCGCAAGCCGATGCGGTGCACCTCCACCAGCGCCTCGAAGAAGGGCTGCGCCTGCTGCTCGGGGTAGCCGATGGTGGCCAGACCCGCGCGCAGCAGGGGAAACAGGGTGGCGCTCAAGGACTTCAGGCGCTCGGGGTCGGCACGCCCCAGGTCGGGCTGGGCGCTCAAGAGCAGCGGCGGGACCAGGGCCGCGTAGCCGTCCGGATCCACCGGGCCGCCCCGCTCGGCGAGCCGCGCCGTGGCAATCACCTCCGACCAGGGTCCGCGCACGAAGCTCCGTATCGCCTCCGGCACACGGTGCATCTCGGGCCGGCGGTCGATCTCGGCGGCGATGCGTACTGCCAGCAGGCGGCGCTCCTCGTTGTACAGCGCATCGCCGCTGCCGAGGAGCGGCGCAGCCGTTGCCGGCAACGGCGCCACCAGCGGCGGCGCGGCCGCCTCGCCCCCCGTCGTGGGCACCGCCACATAGCCCACGGGCTGCACGCCGGCGTTCAGCAGAAAGGCGGACAGTCGGCGGTACTCCTGCGCCAGGCTGTCGCCGAGCGCGGAGCTCAGGTGCAGCATCCACGTGGAGCGGGCTTCCGTGGCTGCGCCGGTACGCCGGATCAGGGTCTGCAGCGCGCGCGTGTAGACCGCCGGCCGCAGCAGGTTGCGCTGCGGCTGCACGCGGGTCAGCCCCTGCGCCGCGCAGATCAGGCTGTCGAATTCCGCCAGCGGCGCTTCCACCGCCTGCAGCGCCGCCTGCTGGGAGCGCGCCAGTTCCACGGCGTCCTCCACCTCGGCATCGTCGACCAGCGACAGTTCCTGGGGCGGTGGCGGCGCCTTGGCCGACTCGCCCAGCGCATCCTCGCGCATGGTTTCGTCGAGCACGCCGGGAAAACGCGCGACCAGGAAGGTCGTGTTGTCGTTGAGCAGCTGCAGCACCTCGCCGATGGCGCTGCGGCGCTGGAACTGCACGCCCTGGCGACTGCGCTGCAAGAGCTCGTCGCGCGCGCTGGCCACCAGGCCCTGCATCAAGGCTCCGCTGTGGGCGACAGCGTCGGCCAGGCAGGCGCTGAAGGCGTCGCCGGGCACCGCGGCGTTCGAACCGGACATCAGGGAATTCATGGCACCCCCTTGCGATGGCGTGTACGACTCAGCTGAGTGCCTTGAAGCGCATGCGCTTGGGCTTGGCGCCTTCTTCACCCAGGCGCTTCTTCTTGTCGGCTTCGTACTCCTGGTAGTTGCCGTCGAAGAAGGTCCACTGGCTGTCGCCTTCGGCGGCCAGGATGTGGGTGGCGATACGGTCGAGGAACCAGCGGTCATGGCTGATGACCAGCACGGTACCGGCGAACTCGAGCAGCGCATCTTCCAGCGCGCGCAGGGTTTCCACGTCCAGGTCGTTCGACGGTTCGTCGAGCAGCAGCACGTTGCCGCCCGCGATCAGCGTCTTGGCCAGGTGCAGGCGGCCACGCTCGCCCCCGGACAGGCTGCCGACCTTCTTCTGCTGGTCCGCGCCGTTGAAGTTGAAGCGGCCGGCATAGGCGCGGCTGGCCATCTGGAACTTGCCGACGTTGAGGATGTCGAGGCCGCCGGAGATGTCTTCCCAGACGGTCTTGTCGTTCTCGAGCACATCGCGGTGCTGGTCGACGAAGGCCATCTTCACGGTGGAGCCGATCACGACTTCACCGCTGTCGGCCTTTTCCTTGCCGGCCAGCAGCTTGAACAGCGTCGACTTGCCGGCGCCGTTCGGGCCGATGATGCCGACGATGGCACCGGCCGGGATGTTGAAGCTCAGGTTGTCGATCAGCAGGCGGTCGCCGAAGGACTTGCTGACGTTCTTGAACTCGAACACCTGGTTGCCCAGGCGGTCGGCCACGGGAATGAAGATTTCCTGGGTTTCGTTGCGCTTCTGGTATTCGAAATCGCTCAGTTCCTCGAAGCGGGCCAGGCGCGACTTGCTCTTGGCCTGGCGCGCCTTGGGGTTCTGGCGCGACCATTCCAGTTCCTTCTTCAGGGCCTTGGCGTGGGCTTCCTCGCTCTTCTGCTCCTGCGCCAGGCGGTCGCCCTTCTGCTCCAGCCAGGTGCTGTAGTTGCCCTTCCATGGGATGCCACGGCCGCGGTCCAGCTCCAGGATCCACTCCGCCGCGTTGTCGAGGAAGTAGCGATCGTGGGTGATGGCCACCACGGTGCCCGAGAAGCGCTTGAGGAAGACTTCCAGCCACTCGACCGATTCGGCGTCCAGGTGGTTGGTGGGCTCGTCGAGCAGCAGCATGTCGGGTTTGGACAGCAGCAGGCGGCACAGCGCCACGCGGCGCTTTTCACCGCCGGACAGCACGCCGATCTTGGCGTCCCAGGCCGGCAGGCGCAGCGCGTCGGCGGCGATCTCCAGCTGGTGCTCGGAGTCGGTGCCGGCGGTAGCGATGATGGCTTCGAGTTCCGCCTGCTCGGCCGCCAGGGCGTCGAAGTCGGCATCCTCTGCACCGTAGGCCACATAGACCTCTTCAAGGCGCGCCTTGGCCGCGAACACCGCGCCCATGGACTCCTCGACGCTCTCGCGCACCGTGTGCTCGGGGTTGAGTTGCGGCTCTTGCGGCAGATAGCCCACCGACAGGCCGGGCATCGGCATGGCCTCGCCTTCGATTTCCTTGTCCACGCCCGCCATGATCTTCAGCAGCGTGGACTTGCCCGAGCCGTTCAGGCCCAGCACGCCGATCTTGGCGCCCGGGAAGAAGGAGAGCGAAATGTCCTTCAAGGTCTGCCGCTTGGGCGGCACGGTCTTGCTGACCTTGTTCATGGTGTAGACGTATTGGGCCATCTTGGAATTGAGTCCGGTATCGAGAGAAAAAATGCGCCGTTGAACAGCGTGTAACCCATGATTATCGACCCATGCGACAATAGCGCCAGCCGCGGGCTTCCAGTTGCCCCGGCGTCAGCACTCTGCTGGGGACATTCGCTCCCGCCTCAGAACCTGGCCTGCCTCCTCTGGACCGTGTCCTCCGACACATTGCGGCAGACCGATTCCCCCGTGCCCTGGATGGGCACTTCACCATGACCTTTGACGAACTGAACCTGGCTCCGGCCATTCTGCAAGCCGTTCACGAACAGGGCTACGACACGCCCACCCCGATCCAGGCACAAGCCATCCCCGCGGTCCTCGCCGGACACGACCTTCTCGCCGGTGCACAGACCGGCACCGGCAAGACGGCCGCCTTCACCCTGCCGATGCTGCACCGCCTGTCCCAGAGCGAAGCTCCCAAAAGCAAGTTCGGCGGCAAGGGCGTGCGCGCCCTGGTGCTCACCCCGACGCGCGAACTCGCGGCCCAGGTCGAAGAGTCGGTGCGCGAATACGGCAAGCACCTGAAGCTGTCCTCCACCGTGATCTTCGGTGGCGTGGGCATGAACCCGCAGATCGACCGCATCAAGCGCGGCGTAGACATCCTGGTGGCCACGCCCGGCCGCCTGCTGGACCTGCAGCAGCAAGGCAACCTCGACCTGTCCACCGTGCAGATCCTGGTGCTCGACGAAGCCGACCGCATGCTCGACATGGGCTTCATCCATGACGTGAAGAAGGTGCTGGCCCTGGTGCCCAAGGACAAGCAGAGCCTGCTGTTCTCCGCCACCTTCAGCGACGAGATCCGCGAGCTGGCCAACGGCCTGCTGAAGAACCCGCAGAGCATCCAGGTCACGCCCTCCAACACGACCGTGCAGCGCATCACCCAGGTGATCCACCCGGTCGGCCGCGGCAAGAAGAAGCAGCTGCTCGCGCACATCATCAACGAGCACAACTGGAGCCAGGTGCTGGTGTTCACCCGCACCAAGTTCGGCGCCAACAACGTGGCCGAGTTCCTGACCAAGAACGGCATCCAGGCCATGGCCCTGCACGGCAACAAGAGCCAGTCGGCCCGCACCCAGGCCCTGTCGGGCTTCAAGAGCGGCGAGATCCGCGCCCTGGTGGCCACCGACATCGCCGCGCGCGGCATCGACATCGACGAACTGCCGCACGTCGTCAACTACGAAATCCCGAACGTGTCGGAAGACTACGTCCACCGCATCGGCCGTACCGGCCGCGCCGGCAACAGCGGCGAGGCCGTGAGCCTGGTCTGCATGGACGAAGAAGGCTTCATGTACGACATTGAGCGCTTCACCAAGCAGAAGATCCCGGTCCAGGTGATCGACGGCTTCGGCCCGGAAGCCGGCGAAAAGGCCGAGCCGATCGCCATGGGCCGCCAGACCATCTGGGGCGGTGCCGGCAAGCCGCCGAGCCGCGAGGTGATGGCCGCAGCCGCCAAGGCGGCGCGCACCGAGATGATGCAGCGCATCCGCGACAACAAGGCCACCCAGGGCGATCGTGGCGGTAACGGCGGTGGCGGCGGCCGGGCAGGTGGTGGCAATGGCCAGGGCCGCAGCGGTGCGCCGGCACGCGGCGGCCAGGGTGGCAATGGCGGCGGCAACGCCCAGCCGCGCGGAGCACGCAGCGGCGGCCCGCGCCCCGCCCACCAGGGCAATGGCGGCGGCGCGCAGGTGCCGCGCGAAGAGCGCCAGCCACGCCACCACGGCAATGCGCCGAGCCCGTCGCATGCCGATGTGGTGGCCCATCGCCGGGCCGAGTCGGTCGGCGGTGCCGCAGGCCAGCCGGATCCCCTGCGTACCAGCGTGGACAGCATGCTGGGCCGCGGACGCCGCAGTGGCGGCGGTGGTGGTGGTGGTGGCGGCGGTGGCGGCAACCGCTCGGGCGGTGGCGGCTATGGCCGCAGCGGCGGTGGCAACCGTTCCTACGGACGCTGATCCACGCGGAATGCGGCCCTGTGCCGCATTACAGGCAAGGGGCGCTGCGGCGCCCTTTTTTCTTGCAGGACGGCCCGCCTGCAACGCCAATACACCCCTGCCCTGTACGTGATTCGCCCCAGGGCACGCGAGCTGCGCTGATAATCGTTCTCATCCACCCGGCATTCCATACAACACCTAGATAGAACGGGCGGAACTCCACGCACCCGTTCTCTGCTTGTTTTCAAGGAATGCCATGATCCAGATCCACCGGCCTCGGCGCGCCGCTGCGCTCGCTTTTGCCGCGTCGCTGCTCGCCGCCGCCCTTCCCGCCCAGGCGGCGGAGGAGGTCACGCTCTACACCACGCGCGAGGCCGGCCTGGTGCAACCCCTGCTCTCGGCCTTCTCGGCGCAGAGCGGCATCAAGGTGAACACCGTGTTCGTGAAGGACGGCCTGCTGGAGCGGGTGCGGGCCGAGGGCGAACGCTCGCCCGCCGATGTGCTGATGACGGTGGACGTGGGCAACCTGCTGGATTTGGTGGAAGGCGGCGTCACGCAGGGCGTGCAGTCTGCCGCGCTGCAGTCTGCCATCCCTGCAAACCTGCGCGGCGCGCAGGGCGACTGGTTTGCGCTGTCGCTGCGCGCGCGGGTGCTGTATGCGGACAAGGGCCTGAAGCTGACCTCTTTCCGCTATGAAGACCTGGCCTCCCCGCAGTGGAAGGGCAAGGTCTGCATCCGCGCTGGCCAGCATCCCTACAACACGGCCCTGATCTCGGCCATGATTGCGCACGACGGTGCGGCCAAGACCGAGCAATGGCTGCACGGCGTCAAGGCGAACCTGGCACGCAAGGCGACTGGCGGCGACCGCGACGTGGCGCGCGACATCCTGGGCGGCATCTGCGACGTGGGCCTGGCCAACTCCTACTACGTGGGCCATATGAAGGCGTCCAAGGAAGGCACGGACGCGCGCAAGTGGGGCGACGCCATCCAGGTGATCAAGCCGACCTTCGCCGGCAAGGCCGGTGGAACGCACGTCAACATCAGCGGCGCCTCGGTCGCCAAGCACGCGCCGCACAAGGCCAATGCGGTGAAGCTGCTGGAATTCTTGGTGTCCGAGCCGGCCCAGGCGCTGTATGCGCAGGCCAACTATGAATACCCGGTACGCAAGGGCGTAGCCCTGGACCCGGTCATTGCCGAAAGCATAGGCACGCTGCAGGTCGACCCGCTGCCGCTCACCGAGATCGCGCGCTACCGCAAGGAAGCCAGCGCCTTGGTGGACAAGGTTGGACTGGATAGGTGACTGGCTCCCGCCAGGCTTCGCACTTCGTGTCTTCGCCAACCCCCTCCGGGGGCAACACCTGCGCACTGGCGGAGCCAGATCCTCGGTGTTTTTGGCACTGCAGGGCTGATTGCGCGTGATTGCTCGTCCTGTTGGGCCGCTATGGCGCGGCGCTTCTGCTCTCATCGCGCTGGGGGTGCTGGCGCCTGTGCTGTCGCTGGCCTGGCTGGCGCTGGGCGCGGATTTTTCGCATTGGGCGCATCTGGCCAGCCACGTGCTGCCGGATGCGGCGCGCAATACCGCCGTGCTGCTGTCCGGCGTAGGCGTACTGGTGCTGGTGATTGGCACCGGTTGCGCCTGGCTGGTCACCGCCTGCGACTTTCCGGGGCGCCGGATGCTGCATTGGGCGCTGCTGCTGCCGCTGGCCATGCCGACCTACATCGTCGCCTTTGCCTATCTGGACCTGCTGCACCCGATCGGCCCGGTGCAGGGCGCGCTGCGCTGGCTGCTGGGCTATGACAGCCCACGGCAGTTCCGCCTGCCCGATCTGCGCTCGATGGGCGGGGCAATCCTGGTGCTGGGCTTTGTGCTCTACCCCTACGTCTACCTGACCGCTCGCGCCATGTTCATGACGCAGCCGGCGCACCTGCTGGAGGCCGCGCGCACGCTGGGGGAGACTCGCATGGGCAGCTTCTTTCGCGTGGTGCTGCCGCTGGCCCGCCCGGCGCTGGCCGTGGGCCTGAGTTTGGCGCTGCTGGAGACGCTCAACGACATTGGCGCCTCTGAATTCCTGGGCGTGCACACGCTGACGGTGGCGGTCTACACCACCTGGATCACGCGTTCGGACCTGGCCGGCGCAGCGCAGATTGCCTGCGCCATGCTGGGCGCCGTACTGCTGTTGGTGCTGCTGGAGCGGCATGGCCGCCGGCACCAGCGCTTTGGCTCGACCCAGCGCATGCGGCCGGTGCAGCCGCGCCGGCTGCACGGCGTGCAAGCCTGGCTGGCGACCGCAGCGGCCACGCTGCCGGTGCTGCTGGGCTTTGGTGCGCCGGCGCTCTACCTGCTGGCAGAAACCTGGAAGCGGCTGCAGCAAGGCAGCGGCGTATCCGCCGGGCTGGTGAGCAGCCTGGCCAACACCTTGCTGCTGGCGGGCGGCGCCACAGTGCTGGCGCTGGGCGCCGGCCTGGTCGTTGCCTGGGCCACGCGCCGTACCGGCAGCGGCCCTCCTCAGGCACGTTGGCAGGCACGCGCGGCGACGCTGGGCTACGCCCTGCCCGGCACGGTTCTAGCCATTGGCCTGCTGACACCGGCCCTGGCGGTGGATGCGGCCCTGGGCCAGCTGCTGGGCCGTTCGGACCTGCCGCTGATGGGTGCCGGAGCCATCCTGGCCGTGGCCTGCGCGATGCGCTTCCTGGCCATGCCGGTGGGTGGGATCGAGGCCGGCCTGGCGCGCATACCGCCGGCGCTGGAACAGGCCGCGCGCCTGCTGGGCGAGAGTGCCACCGGCACGCTGCGCCGCGTGCACCTGCCGCTGCTCACGCCTGCACTCACCGCCAGCGCGCTGCTGGTCTTTGTCGACGCCATGAAGGAGCTGCCCGCTACCTTGCTGCTGCGGCCGGCCAATTTCGACACCCTGGCTACCTGGCTCTATGCGGAGGCTGCGCGCGGCACCTATGAAGAAGGCGCGGTGGCCGCGCTGGCCATCGTGCTGGCCGGGCTGCTGCCGGTGGTGCTGCTGGCGCGCACCCAACTGCGCGGGCCGACGGAAGATTCATTGATCCCATGAGCACCGACCTGCGACTCGACGCCATCCAGCTGGCCTATCCCGGCCGGCACGGCCTGCACACCGTGGTGCAGAACCTTTCGCTGCAGCTGGAGGCCGGCCGCATCGGCTGCCTGCTCGGCCCCTCGGGCTGTGGCAAGACCACGGTGCTGCGCGCCATTGCCGGCTTCGAGCCGGTGCGCGCAGGCCGCATCCTGCTGGGCGAGACGGTGGTGTCTTCCGCCCGGCTGCAGCTTCCACCCGAGCGCCGCCGCGTGGGCATGATGTTCCAGGAGTACGCGCTGTTCCCGCACCTGAGCGCGGCGCAGAACGTGGGCTTCGGCCTGCGCCGCCAGCCACGCGCCACGCAGCAGGCGCGCGTGGCCGAGATGCTGGCGCTGGTCGGCCTGGCCGATGCGGCGGCGCGCCATCCGCATGAACTGTCCGGCGGCCAGCAGCAGCGCATCGCGCTGGCCCGTGCGCTGGCACCCGCCCCCGACCTGCTGCTGCTGGACGAGCCCTTCTCCAACCTGGACGGCCCGACCCGCGAGCGCCTGACCCGCGAGGTGCGCGACATACTGCGCGCTGCCGGCCAGACCGCGCTGCTGGTCACTCACAACGAAACAGAGGCCGCCACCATGGCCGACGTCACCGGCCGTGTGCAGGGGGGAGTGCTCCATGGCTGGGCCTCCTGCCGAGCGGTTGGCGTTATGGCGTAGACAGTCCCCGCCGGCAAGCGGCCAGCAATATTTACCCGGTTTTTATTGAAAATCCATTTATATCCAGGTAATATTCCACGGATCGCGATGGCCCCTGCTACTGGATCCATCGCCCCACGGAAAACCAGGAACCAAGAATGGCTGCTCAATCACTTTCAGGCACTGCCCCCGCGCTGCAACCCCAGACCGGAGCCACGCTCAGCCGCCATGTCGCCCTGTTGCCCCGCCATTGGCAATGGCTGTCCGAGCAACCCTGCGGCGTCAACGCGGCCTTGCGCCGGCTGGTGCAGGAAGCCCGCCGAGACGTCCAGGGCAGATACCGCGCAAGGCAGTTGAAGGAAGATTGCTATTTCCTGATGCGCGACATGGCCGGAGACGGCCCCCTGTTCGAAGAAGCCAGCCGCGCGCTGTTTGCCGACGACATGGCGCGCTTTCATGCGCTGGTACGGCGATGGCCAGCCCACGTGGCCGACGCCGTGCTCGCGCTGGCAGCCCAGGCTGCTTCTGCAACGAACCCGCCGGCAAGGGGCCGATGATGGAGAAGAGCCGGAAAAAGGAAATCTCCGTGGCATACAAGCTTGCCTACCAGCCGATGGGCATCTTCTCCGTGAGGAACCTGGCCACGGGCCGGCAGCTGGTCGGACATGGCAGCAATCCGACGGCCGCCCTGAACCGGCATCGGGTGGAGCTGCGTTTCGGCACTCACAGAAACCAGGCCCTGATGGGAGACTGGCGCCAGTTCGGCGAGGCCGGGTTTGCGTTCGAAATACTGGAACTGCTCAAGGAGCGGCCGGAACCGGACTTCGACTACCCGGCCGAACTCGAGTCACGCATGGCGGTTTGGAAAGCCAAGGTGCCAGCCGGGTCCGATGCCTCGTACCTCTGAGCACCCCATCGGGCGCCCCTGCGCCCTGGCATCGTCAGGCAGTGGTCAAACGGTCATGCCGGATCGAGGCGGCGCAGCAATCCCGCCGGCGTGCGCGGCCATCCGACGCTGCCGAACCATGCACCGCCCGCAATCGCCGACGCAATGCACAGCCCGTACAGCAGCAGCGCCAGCCCTTGCACGGCGAAGACAGCCCCCAGCCCGCCGCCGGCCTGCAGCACCCAGATGCCGCCACCGGCCGCCACGGCCAGCCGCAGCAGGTTGCCGATGACCGGCCAGCGCAGGCGCCCGGCTCCCTGCGACGCAAAGTACAGCGCCAGTCCCAGCCCGAAGAACCCATAGGCCGGGCCGACCAGCCGCAGATACTGGGTGCCCGCCTCCAGCATGGCGGGGTCGCTGCCGAACAGGCCCAGCCATTGGCGGGGCCAGCAAGCCGCGGCCAACCCGACCGCTTCGGTCAGGGCCGCGGCGATGGCCGCGCCGACCCACGCCGCGCGCAGCGCCCGCTCGCGCAGGCCGGCCCCCATGCAGGTGCCAACCATGGACACCAGCGGCGCCCCCAGCCCGAAGACCAGCGGCACCAGCAGGTACTCCAGCCGCGCCGCCGTGCCATAGCCGGCGATGGCCGCCGGCCCGAAGCGCCCGACCAGCGCCGTTGCCACGCCAATCGCCAGGTTGGTGGAGATGGCCGACAAGGCCGCCAGCAGGCCCACCCGCAGGATGTCGGCAAACAGCCCCCGCCGCAGCTGCGTGGCCGCCCAGGAGGGCCGCAGCGGCGAGCGCCCGCGCCAAAGGTAGGCCGCCATCACGGCGCTGCCCACGGCGTAGTACAGCAGCAGCGCCAGCGCGCCACCGGCAATGCCCATGCCCGGCAACGGCCCCCAGCCGAAGATCAGCAGCGGCGACAGCGGCAGCAGCGCCACCACGCCGACGCAGGTCACGGCCGCCGGCAACCCCATGTTGCCGGTGCCGCGGATCACCGCCGCCAGCGAATTGAACAGCCATACCAGCACCGCGCCGCCAAACACCCAGTGCGAATAGGTCAGCGCCGCCTCCAGCGAGGCACCGCTGCCGCCCATGCGCGCATACAGCGCGCGGCCGCCCAGCACCATCGCCAGCGTGAACAGCAGGCCGAAGCCGAGGGCGATCACCACCGCGTGCAGCACCAGCGCATTGGCGTCGTCGCGCCGCCGCGCCCCCAGTGCCCGCGCGATGGCCGAGGCGATGCCGCCGCCGATCGCGCCACCCGACACCATCTGCATGAGCATCACCGTGGGAAACGCCAGCGCCATGCCGGCCAGTGCATCGGTGCCGAGCCGGCCGATGAACCAGGTCTCGATCAGGCCGGCACCGGCCTGCGCCACCATCACCAGGACATTGGGCCAGGCCATGCGCAGCAGCGTGGGCAGGATCGGGCCCTCGAGCAGGGCGCGCGTGCGCGGGTCGAGCGAGGCCGTGCTCATGATGCCCGCACCGGTCGCCTGATCACGAACACCGCCGCCGCGGCCAGCAGGCAGGCCAGGCCGGCGGCAAACAGAGCCGGCGTGTAGGTCAGCAGCAGCGTGCGGGTCAGCCCCGCGCCCCAGGCGGCCGTGGCAGCGCCGATCTGGTGGGCCGCAAAGATCCAGCCAAACACCAGCCCGACCTTCTGCGGGCCAAAGGCCGCGCCGGCGAGCTTCACCGTGGGCGGCACGGTGGCGATCCAGTCCAGCCCGTAGAACATGGCAAACAGGCCCAGGCCATAGAAGGTGAATTCCGAATACGGCAGCCACAGCAGCGACAGCCCGCGCAGCCCGTAGTACCAGAACAGCAGCTTGCGGTTGTCATAGCGGTCCGACAGCCAGCCCGAGCCAATGGTGCCGACCAGGTCGAAGGCGCCCATCATGGCCAGCACCGAAGCCGCCGGCACCGCCGACAGGCCGTTGTCCCCGCAGAGCGAGATGAAGTGCGTCTGCACCAGGCCGTTCGTGGACAGCCCGCAGATGAAGAAGGTGCCGAACAGCACCCAGAAGGTACGGCTGCGCGAGGCCTCGCGCAGCACCCGGAATGGCGTGGCGAAGGTCATGGGCACCGCCGCCACGGGCGAGGCCTGCGGCGCATCGGCCGCCTCGCCAAAGGGCAGCAGGCCCACGTCGGCCGGGCGGTTGCGCATCAGGAAGAAGGCCAGCCCGGCCACCAGCGCGCAGCCCAGCACCACCGGCATCACAGCCGAACGCCAGCCCCAGTGCTCGATCATCCAGGCCCCGATGGGCAGGAACAGCAGTTGCCCGGTGGCCGAGCTGGCGGTGAGCAGTCCCACCACCAGCCCGCGCCGCGCCACGAACCAGCGGTTGGCCACCACCGCGCCCAGGACCAGCGCCGTCATGCCGGTGCCCAGGCCCAGGATCACGCCCCACAGCGCCACCAGTTGCCACAGCGCATGGACCTGGGTGGACAGCGCCATGCCGCCTGCCACCATGGCCAGCGCGGTGCAGATCACCGCGCGCAGGCCGAAGCGCTCCATCAGCACCGCGGCAAAGGGCCCCATCAGGCCGAACAGCGCGAAGCGCAGCGCCAGCGCGGAGGACACCTGCTCGGTGCTCCAGCCGAACTCGCGCCCCAGCGGCTGGATCATGGCGCCCGGCAGCCCGAGCGCCGCCGACATCGTGAGCATGGTGCAGAAGGTGACGGCCGCCACCACCCAGCCATAGTGGATGCCGCGGCCCTGCAGGCGCGCGGCGAGTTGCGGGGAAGACATGAAAACTCCTTGCTGTGATCTGTTATCTGTTGTGTGTAGGAGCGGTGCGTCCGCGCGCGGGCGGGGTCTCAGTCGCCGTCGCCGGCCTCGTCGCCACCGGCGTGCTCGGCCATGATGGCCAGCGCCTCGTCGAGCAGCGCATGCAGGGTGGCCACGCGCTGCTCGCCCAGCAGGGCATTGAGGGACAGCTGCGCCGCCTTCCAGTGCTGCTGGGCCTCGCGCTGCTTGGCGCGGCCGGCCTCGGTGATGCGGACCAACCGGCTGCGCGCATCGGGCCCCGCCTCCAGTGCCAGCAAGCCGTCGGCCACCAGCACCTGCAGGTTGCGGCTGAGGGTGGAGGCGGTCATCTGCATCAGCGCGGCCAGCTCCACCGAGCGCAGCGGCCCGAAGCGCTGCACGTGCGACAACAGCGAGTACTGGGTGGTCTTGAGCCCGGTCTTGCCCACCTCCGCGTCATAGTGCTGGGTGACGCGGCGGGTGAGCTGGCGCAGCTTGAGATTGGTGCACCCCCGTGGCTTGTCGGTGGGGCTGGCGGTTTTCATGCCATTGATTGTAGCTACAATCATTGCAGGTACAACATCTTATGGAGACAGCCCTCATGACCGCTCGCGATCCCGCCGCCGCCCTGGCCCATTGGCTGGCAGAAGAAGCCGCCGCCCGTCAACGCCTGGACGCCGGACCAGGCCCCGGCGTGGCCCGGCCGGAGCAGATCGCCGGCCTGACCGGCCTGCAGCAGATGCAGGCCATGCTGCGCGGCGAGCTGCCCTACGCGGCCATCGCCAGGACGCTGGACTTCTTGATCCTGGAAGTGGACGAAGGCCGCGCGCTGTTCCAGGGCACGCCGCAGCCCGGGCACCTGAACCCCATGGGCACGGTGCACGGCGGGTGGTTCGCCACGCTGCTGGATTCGGCCCTGGGCTGCGCCATCCACACCCGCATGCCGGCAGGCCGCGCCTACACCACGGCCGAGCTGGGCATCAACATGGTCAAGGCCATCACGCCCAAGGTGCAGCGGGTGCGCGCCGAGGGCAAGGTCATCCACTGCGGCCGCCAGCTGGCCACGGCCGAGGCTCGGCTCACCGGGCCGGACGGCACGCTGTACGCGCATGCGACCACGACCTGCCTGGTGTTCGATCTGCCGACCCGGTAGGCCACAATAAAGGGCTTCTGCCTCCATCAAAGAAGCCCCCATGCGACTCCTCCACACCATGCTGCGCGTCGGCGACCTGCAGCGCTCCATCGCGTTCTACACCGAGGTCATGGACATGCAGCTGCTGCGCACCACCGACCGGCCCGAGCAGAAATATTCGCTGGCCTTCGTCGGCTACGGCAGCAACCCCGAGCATGCCGAGATCGAACTGACCTACAACTACGGCATCGACTCCTACGACCTGGGCAAGGGCTACGGCCATATCGCCCTGGGCGTGCCCGACGTGGCCGCGGCCTGCGAAAAAATCAAGGCCGCCGGCGGCGTGGTCACGCGCGAAGCCGGCCCCGTGAAGGGCGGCACCACGGTGATCGCCTTCGTGCGCGACCCGGATGGCTATCAGATCGAACTGATCGAACGCGCGTGAGCCAGCGCACGATGCCCCTGCATATCTCCACACCCCTCGTCGAATCCCGCCCGCTGAGCCTGGCCGCCGGGCGCCCGGTCTGGCTCAAGCTGGACGCACTGCAGCCGCCCGGCTCCTTCAAGATCCGCGGCGTCGGCCTGGCCTGCGAAACCTACCGTCAGCGCGGTGCGCGGCGCTTTGTCTCGTCCTCCGGCGGCAACGCCGGGCTGGCCGTGGCCTATGCCGGCCGCAGGCTCGCCATCCCGGTGATCGTGGTCGTGCCCGAAACCACCTCTGACACCGCAAAAGCCCTGCTGCGCCAGGAAGAGGCCGAGGTCATCGTCCATGGCGCCTCGTGGCAAGAAGCCAATGCGCTGGCGCAGTCCATGGTGGGCGCGACCGACGCCTTCATCCACCCCTTCGACGACCCTTTGCTGTGGCAAGGCCATGCGTCGATGGTCGATGAAGTGGCTGGCGCCGGCCTGAAGCCCGGCGCCGTGGTGCTGTCGGTGGGCGGCGGCGGCCTGCTGTCGGGCGTGGCCGAAGGCCTGCAGCGCAATGGCGGCGCGGGCATCCCCATCCTTGCGGTAGAGACCGATGGCGCAGCATCGCTGCACGCCGCCATGGCCGCTGGCCATGCGGTCGAGCTGGAGCGCCTGGGCAGCATCGCCACCTCGCTCGGCGCCAAACGCGTCTGCGACCGGGCACTGCAGTGGACGCAAGAGCGCCCGGTGCAAAGCCTGCTGGTGTCCGACCGCAGCGCGCTGGCCGCCTGCGAGCGCTTTCTGGCCGACCACCGCCTGCTGGTGGAGCCGGCCTGCGGCGCCAGCCTGGCTGCGGTCTATGAGCGCGCACCTGAGCTGGAGCCCTTCGAGAGCCTGTTGGTCGTGGTCTGCGGCGGCGCCACTGCCACCATCGACCAGATCAGGCAGTGGGCACAACACGCCTGAACGCACCATGACCCCCACCCGCCGCCAGATCGAGGCCTGCCGCGTGCTGGTGGTGGGTGACGCCATGCTGGACCGCTACTGGTTCGGCAGCGTCGAGCAGATCTCGCGCGAGGCCCCGGTGCCGGTGGTACGCGTGGCGCGCGAGGAAGAGCGCCCGGGCGGTGCCGCCAACGCGGTGCTCAACGTACGGGCACTGGGCGCGGGCGCCACCCTGCTCACCGTGGCCGGCACGGATGCGGCCGCCGCGCGCCTGCGCGCCCTGGTCGAGGCCAGCGGCGCCGCCTGGGCCGCCTGCGAAGAGCGGGCACTCCCCACCACCGTCAAGCTGCGCATCATCGGCCGTGCACAGCAACTGCTGCGCGCCGACTTCGTCGAAGGCCAGCCCAGCGCCGCCGCGCTGGAGCAACTGACCCACGCCTTTGCCAACGCCTTGCCGCAGCACGATGCCGTGCTGTTTTCCGACTACGGCCGCGGCACGCTGGCCCAGATCCCTGCACTGATCGCCCTGGCGCGCGCCGCCGGCAAGCCGGTGCTGGTAGACCCGCGCGGCCATGACTTCGCCCGCTATGCGGGCGCCAGCCTGATCACGCCCAACCGGGCCGAGCTGGAGCAGGTCGTCGGCGCCTGGCACAGCGAGCCCGACCTGGCCGCGCGTGCCGAGGCGCTGCGCCACGCGCACAGCCTGCAGGCCCTGCTGCTGACCCGTGCGGACGAAGGCATGAGCCTGTTCGACAGCGCCGGCGCGCTGCACCAGCCGGCCACCGCACGCGAGGTGTTCGACGTGACCGGCGCCGGCGACACTGTGGCCGCCGTCATGGCCGTGCTGCTGGCCTGCGGCCTGCCGGCGCGCGCTGCCGTGCCGCATGCCAACCGCGCAGGCGGCATCGTGGTCGGCCGCTTCGGCACGGCCAGCGTGGGCTACGACGAGCTGTTCGCATGACGCCGGCCGCGCCCATCTGCACCGCGCTGGATCTGGCGCCGCACCTGGCCGCCCTGCCCCGCCCGCTGGTCTTCACCAATGGCGTGTTCGACCTGCTGCACCGCGGCCACACGGACTGCCTGCAAAAGGCGCGCGCGCTGGGCGCAGCGCTGGTGGTGGGCCTCAACAGCGACCATTCGGCACGCGGCCTGGGCAAGGCGCCGGGCCGCCCCATCGTCGCCGAGCAAGACCGCGCCGCCGTGCTGGCGGCCCTGGCCGCGGTATCGCTGGTGGTGCTGTTCGACGAAGCCGCGCCGCTTGCGCTGCTGCGCCAGATCCAGCCCGAGGTCTACGTCAAGGGCGGCGACTACGACATGGCCACGCTGCCCGAAGCGGCACTGGTACGCAGCTGGGGCGGCCGCGCACTGGCCCTGCCCTATGCCCAGGGCCACTCCACCACCGCGCTGGTGCAGCGCATCCGGGCCATGCCCTGACGCACATGACGCAGGCCCTGAACGCCGTCCTCGACGCGCTGGAGGCCGGCCAGCCGGCCGCCGCGCGCGCGGCGGCCGACGCGGCCCTGGCGCAGCACCCCGACGACGCCCGGCTCTGGAGCGTCGCCGGCCTGGCGGCGCGCCTGTGCGGCGATGCCGAGCGCGCCGTGCACTGCTGGCAGCGCTCGACCACGCTGCAGCCCACCGCCGCAGGCTGCAACCGCCTGGGCGAGCTGCTGGCTACGCTCGGCCGGCCGGCCGAGGCCCTGGCCTGCTATGCCACCGCCGTGCAACAAGGCGTGGCCGACGCCATCACCTGGGGCAACCTGGGCCTGCTGCACATGCAAGCCGGCGAGCCCGCCGCCGCCGAGGCCGCCTACCAGCAGGCCCTGGCGCTGGCCCCTGAGCACCTGCGCACCCGCGTCAACCTGGGTGTGCTGCTGGCCAGCCTGCACCGCCACGACGAGGCCGAGCAGGCCTACCGCACCGCGCTGGCGCAATCCCCTGACGACGCCGCCGCCCACACCAACCTGGGCCTGCTGCTGGAAGAAACCCGCCGCATCGCAGAGGCCGAGCAGCACCAGCGCCGCGCCCTGGCGCTCGCCCCCGGCACCGCTCAAATCCACAACCACCTGGCCGGCGTGCTGGCCCGCCAGCCCGGCAAAGAGGCCGAGGCCGAAACGCACTACCGCGAAGCCGCCCGCCTGCAGCCCACAGACCCGGTGCCGCACTCCAACCTGGGCGCGCTGTACTTCGACCTGGGCCGCACCGCAGAGGCCGAGGCCAGCCTGCGCGCCGCGCTGGCGCTGCAGCCGGACTTTGCCTCGGCCCGCCTCAACCTGGGCCAGCTGCTGCTGTCGCTCGGCCGCCTGCAAGAAGGCTGGCCGCATGTGGAACTGCGCTACACCTTGCGCGTACCCGGCGCCCTGCCCGGCTTCCCCGCGCATACCGCCACGCCGCGCTGGGCCGGCGAGCCACTGCAAGGCAAGCGCCTGCTGGTCTGGCCCGAGCAAGGCCATGGCGACCAGATCCAGTTCTGCCGCTACCTGGCCATAGTGCGCGCCCAACAGCAAACCGCCCAGCTCAGCTTTGCCTGCAGCGAGCCGCTGCTGGAACTGCTGCGCGGCGTGCATGGCCCGGACCAGGTCATGGCGCTGGCCGACGCCCCCGCCGCCCTGGCCACGCACGACTACTGGGTGCCGCTGCTGAGCCTGCCCCTGTTCTGCGGCACCACGCTGGACAACATTCCCCGCCACACGCCCTACCTGCAGGCCGACCCGGCGCGCAGCGCCCATTGGGCCCGGCGCCTGGATGCCGCACTGCCGCCGCGCAGCACCGGCCCGCGCATAGGCCTGGTCTGGCGCGGCAACGCCTGGCACGACAACGACGCCGACCGCTCCCTGCCCGGCCTGGCCACGCTGGCACCGCTCTGGCAACTGCCCGGCGCCAGCTTCGTCAGCCTGCAGAAAATCGCCGGCGAAGACGAGGCCCACCAGCCCCCCGCCGGGCAGCCGCTGCTGCACCTGGGCAGCGAGATCCAGAGCTTTGCCGACACCGCCGCCCTGCTGCAGCAACTGGACCTGCTGGTATCCGTAGACACCGCCGCCGCCCACCTGACCGGCGCACTGGGCCGCCCCTGCTGCGTACTGCTGCCGGCCTACCGCAACGACTGGCGCTGGCTGCGCGGTCGCACGGATTCGCCTTGGTATCCGCAGATGCGGCTGTTTCAGCAAGAGACGCGGGGGGATTGGGGTGGTGTGGTGCAGCGGGTGGTCGCCGCGCTATCTGCGGATGCGATTCGATCGCTCATTATTTGATAGCTTATAGCCCAGGCTGTAGCTGGGCTAAAGGCACTTTTTACCCGAGACCCAGTGGTGCTGCCAGCCGCAGCTGGCCCGAAGGCCCGCCCCACACGGGCCTGCAACTGCACTGCGAGACGTCTGCCAGCAAGAGCTGGTCGTGCGGTGCCGTTCTGTCCAAGCCACGCATCTTTAGAGCGCTGATCAGCACGATATCGACTATCACCTGCCTTGACTTCGACACCGCTCAACACGTTGCCATCCTTATCCTTCACTTCGATATCGATGACCCGCGGTCCTGCGGGCTTCGACATCCGAGCAGCGCGGCCAGGATTGATTCATGGCGAGCGTTCCTGGAACAACCCGGCCGTGTCACCGAACTGCGCGCCCTCGATCTCCAGCATGCGCAGCTTGGTAGCAGTACCGCCATGGCCGGAGAAACCGCCCGCGCGTCCCTGCGCGGCCAGCACGCGGTGGCAGGGCACGATGATCGGAAAGGGGTTGCGCCCCAGCGCCTGGCCCACGGCACGCACCGCGCCCGGCGCGCCGAGCTGGTGGGCGATATCGCCGTAGCTGGTAGTGCGGCCCGGCGGTATGGCGCGGGTGGCGGCATAGACGCGGCGCTGGAAGTCCGGCGTGCCGGACAAGTCCAGCGGCAGGTCCACCAAATCGTCTCGCACACCCTCCAGCAGCGCCTGGATACGGCGAATGGCGATGTGCAGCTCGGCGGGCGGCTGCGCCTCTTGCGCCCCTCGGGCCGCATGGGCCACACGCAGTCGGGTGGTCGCGTCATCGGCTTCGGGCAGTTGCACGGCGGCAATGCCTTGCGCATTCCAGGCAATGCCGCAGCGGCCAATCGCCGTGTCGAACAGGGCAAATTCCGGGCTCGTCATTGAGCACGCTTCGCATGAAAGATGTGCGGCACCATGCCCGGAACACCGCAGTGCCGCCCTTGCCAGGCCGCTGGTGCTGCCCCTGGACCGGGCGGGCGAAGATACGCAGTGCTGGGCCCGGGGACAAACGTCACGTCACGCCGCGCGCAGCGCCGCCTTGAGTTCCACGCCCAGCTCGGGCTTGTGGGCGAACGGGTCGGTCGGGTTGCGCGCCTGCACCACGTCTTCCATGCGCGTCTGCACCGAGCCCAGCGCCTGCGGGTGGCTGAAGATGTAGAACTGGTCGGCGGCGACCGCGTCGAACACCTTCTGCGCGACCTGGGCCGCCGTCACCTTGCCGCTGCCCACCGCCTTGTCGCTCATGGCCTGGCCGATCAGCTGGCTCCTGGTGGGCTTGACCGATGCCAGCTCACCCGGCCGGTTGCGGTGGCTCTGGCTGATGCCGGTGGGCACGAAGAACGGGCACAGCAGGCTGGCCGACACCTGGTCGCTCACCAGCCGCAGGTCCTGGTAGAGGGTTTCCGTCAGGCTCACCACCGCATGCTTGCTGACGTTGTAGATGCCCATGTTGGGGGGCGCCAGCAGGCCGGCCATGCTGGCGGTGTTGACGATGTGCCCGCGCCAGGCCGGATCGGCCTTGGCGGCGGCCAGCATCAACGGCGTGAACAGGCGCACGCCGTGCACCACGCCCCACAGGTTCACGCCCAGCACCCACTGCCAGTCGGCCACGCTGTTTTCCCAGACCAGGCCGCCGGCGCCGACGCCGGCGTTGTTGAAGACCAGGTGCGGCGCGCCAAAGCGCTCCTGCACGGCGGCGGCGAGCGCCTCCATCTGCGCCGCGTCGGACACGTCCACGCGGCGCGCCAGCACCTGGGCGCCGGTGGCCTCCAGCTCGGTGCGGGCACGGTCGAGCGCGTCCTGCTGCACGTCCACCAGCACCAGGTTCATGCCGCGCGCGGCGCCAATGCGCGCGCATTCCAGGCCAAAGCCCGAGCCGGCGCCGGTGAGCACGGCGGTCTTGCCGCGAAAGTCGTCGATCATCTCGTCTCCTTTTTTTGCTGAAGTCGGTTCACACGTTCTCAGCGCTACGCGTCACCCGCAGCGCACGCAGCAGAAAGCGCCAAAGGCCGCGGCGCAGGCCATGCCAGGAACACCGTGGAAGCGGCTCCGCAGGGCCACGGTGTTGCTCCCTGCAAGCGGGTTGGCGAAGCCGCAAGGCGCGCAGCCTGGGGGTGTTTCATTCCAGCTTGCGCAGCACGTAGCCGATGCGCGGGAAGTGCACGTGCACCGTGCCAGCGCGCTCGTCGGTGCGCCGCAGCGTGAAATGCATGCGCGTGGCGGCCAGCAGTTCGCCTTCGGTCGCCTCGGGGCCGAAGCTCTCGGCCGCAATGCTCACGCGGCTGCGCAGCGGTATGCCGTGGTCGTCCTGGAAGGCGTCGTCGGCCAGCGGTGCCGGCGTGGCCGCGGCCGCCTGGGCGATGGCCTCTGCCGCGTCGAGCCGCTCCATGCTGCCGTGGCCGATGGCGGCCATGCGGTCCATCCAGTCGAGCACGGCCGGCGTGAGGTCGAAGATGCCCGCCACCGACGGCGCCCGGGTACGCGTGAACCACAGCGGGTGATACGCCGCGAAGTCGGCAATGCAGGCCACCTCGCCCAGCAGGAAGGGCCGGTCGTCGAGCATGTCGGACAGGCGCCGCAGGTAGGACTTGTAGGCCGCGGCCGCGTCGACCGAGCGCAGGCGCGTCATGCCCTTGGCCGACATGGCCGCACGGTCGGCCAGGAAGGCTTCGCCCGCCCCCGGCGGCAGCTTGGCAAACACCTGTTCGGTAGCCCGCGGCTGCATGTTCCAGGCCATGGCGGCCCAGAACAGCGTGCTGTCGGCCCACTGCGCCAGGGCGCGGCCCAGGCCCTTCTCGGGTTCGGGGTACAGGGTGGGCGCGGGGCGCAGGTGCTCGAGCACGTCGCAGATCAGTGCCGTATCGCAATAGATGTCGGCACCGATCTGCAGCACCGGCGTACGCCGGTAGCCGCCGGTGAGCGCGGTCAGGTCCGGCTTGGGCAGGACGGGCGGAATCAGCACCGAGCGCCAGGGCAGCTGCTTGTAGCCCAGCACCAGCCGCACCTTCTCGGAGAAGGGCGAGGCGGGGTAGTGGTGCAAAAGAAGGTCGGACATGGTGGCTCCAGACAGGTGAAGGGCGTCACCGCGGCATGGCGCGCCCGAGGATGGCGGCAAGATCGGCGCGGGCAGGCAGGGTGCCGTAGCTGCGGCCGCCCTGCCCGTCCAGGCGGGTGGCGCAGAAGGCGTCGGCCACGGCCGGCGGCGCGGCGCGCACCAGCAGCGCCGCCTGCACCGCCAGGGCCACGTCCTCGGCCAGGCGGCGCCCGTCGGCCTCGCCCTTGACGGCGTCCAGGCGCGCCGGCAGCGTGTCGGCGAAGCGGTCCAGCGCGCGCTGGGCGCCGCGCGCCGGCGCCAGTTCGGCCGCCAGCGCCGCGGCAGCATCGCCACGGCGCAGCGCCCGCAGCAGGTCCAGCGCCATGATGTTGCCGGCGCCTTCCCAGATCGAGTTGAGCGGCATCTCGCGGTAGATGCGGGCCATGACGCCCTCGCCGCCCTCCTCCACGTAGCCGTTGCCGCCCAGGCATTCCATGGCCTCCTGCGCAAAGCCGCTGCCGCGCTTGCAGATCCAGAACTTGGCCACCGGCGTGAGCAGCCGGGCCATGGCCTGCTCGTGCGGGTCATCCGGCTGGTCGAAGGCATGGGCCAGGCGCAGGGCCAGCGCGGTGGCCGCCTCGCTCTCCAGCGCCAGGTCGGCCAGCACGTTCTGCATCAGCGGCTGGGCCGCCAGCGGCTTGCCGAAGGCATAGCGCTCGGCCGTGTGGTGCAGCGCCAGCGCCAGGGCCTGGCGCATCAGGCCGGCGGTGCCGAGCGCGCAGTCGAGCCGGGTCATGCTGCCCATCTCGAGGATCTGCGGCACGCCGCGGCCCTCCTCGCCCACCAGCCAGGCCTGGGCGTCGGCGAACTCCACCTCCGAGCTGGCGTTGGCCTTGTTGCCCAGCTTGTCCTTCAGGCGCTGGATGCGCAGCGCGTTGCGCGTGCCATCGGGCAGCACGCGCGGCAGGAAGAAGCAGCTGAGCCCGGCCTGCGCCTGCGCAAGCACCAGGAAGGCGTCGCACATGGGCGCGGAGAAGAACCACTTGTGGCCGATCAGCCGGTAGCGCTCGCCCCAGGCGTCATGGCCCTCGCGCAGCGCCTGGGTGGTGTTGGCGCGCACGTCCGAGCCGCCCTGCTTCTCGGTCATGCCCATGCCCATGGTCACGCCCGGCTTGTCGGCGACGAAGGCCATGCGCGGATCGTAGGCGCGGCTGGCGAGCTTGGGGCACCACTCGGCCGCCAACGCCGGATTGCCGCGCAGCGCCGGCGTGGCGGCGTAGCTCATGGAGATGGGGCACAGCACCGAGGGCTCGAGCTCGGTGAACAGCGTGAAGCCGGCCGCGCGCAGCAGGTGGGCATGGCGCCCGCCCGCCCAGGGCGTGCCGTGCAGGCCGGCACCGACGGCCGCCTCCAGCAACGCGTGGTAGCTGGGATGGAACTCGACCTCGTCGATGCGGTGGCCGAAGCGGTCGTGCGTGTGCAGCACCGGCAGGTGGGTGTTGGCCAGCCGGGCATGCGCCTGCATGGCGGCCGAGCCGGCGCGCGCGCCCAGGTGGTGCAGCGGCTGCAGCTGCGCGGCGTCCAGATCGGGCGCCTGCAGCCGCAGGGCGTCCTGCAGCGCGTAGTTGGTGTCGAACAGGTTGAGGTCGGCCAGCGGCGTGCTCTGGTTGAAGACCTCGTGGGTATCCATGGGAGCTGCGGTGACCGGCGTCATGGCTACACCAGCTTGACCAGTTGCTTGCCGAAGTTGCGGCCCTTGAGCAGGCCCAGGAAGGCCTCGGGCGCGGCCTCCAGGCCTTGTGCGACGGTTTCGCGCGGGCGCAGCTTGCCCGAGCCGACCAGGCCGCCCAGCTCCTTCAGCGCCTCGGGCCACACCTCCATGTGCTCGCTGACGATGAAGCCCTCGATCTTCATGCGGTTGACCAGGATCAGCGCCGGGTTCTGCAGCGGCAGCGGCTGGCCGTCGTAGCCGGCGATCATGCCGCACACCGCCACGCGGGCGAAGGCGTTGGCGCGCAGCAGTACCGCGTCCAGGATGTAGCCGCCGACGTTCTCGAAATGCCCGTCGATGCCGTCCGGGCAGGCGTCCTTCAGGGCGCGGGACATGGACTTGAGGTCGCCGTGCTCGCGGTGGTCCACGCAGACGTCGAAGCCCAGCTCCTCCACCGCGTAGCGGCACTTGTCCGGCCCGCCGGCAATGCCCACCACGCGGCAGCCGCGCGCCTTGGCCAGGGCACCATAGGCACTGCCCACGGCGCCGGTGGCGGCGCTGACCACCACCGTCTCGCCGGCCTTGGGCGCGATGATCTTGACCAGCCCGTACCAGGCGGTGACGCCCGGCATGCCGACCGCGCCCAGGTAGTGCGACAGCGGCACGTGCGTGGTGTCGACCTTGCGCAGCGCGCCCGGCTGCGCGGCATCGACCACGCTGTATTCTTGCCAGCCGCCCATGCCGACCACCTGGTCGCCGACCGCAAACTTCGGCGTGCGGCTCTCCACCACCTCGCCCACGGTGCCGCCGATCATGACCTCGCCCAGCGCCTGGGACGCGGCGTAGCTCTTGCTGTCGTTCATGCGGCCGCGCATGTACGGGTCCAGGCTCAGGTAGTGGTGGCGCACCAGCACCTGGCCGTCCTGCAGCGCGGGGGTGGCAGTGGTCACGAGCTTGAAGTTGCCCGCGGTGGCTTCGCCCGAAGGGCGGTTGTCGAGAAGGATCTGGCGGTTCTGTGGCATGCGGTTCTCCTTGGGGCGCCCTGGCGGGCGGTAGCTACGGTTTTTGTAGCTGGTAGCCGGCGCCGTGCCTTGGCTACAGCCACTTTTCTCTATAAATCAGTCGGTCGAAATACCGTCTCCGGCGGTGGCCGGCAGGCGGCGCTGCACGTACTTGAAGGTGCCCGTGGCATGGGCGCACAGGGCACCGCTCTGGTCCAGGATGCTGGCCTCGACAAAGGCCATGCTGCCCGTGCGGTGCAGCAGCTTGCCGCGCGCGGTCAAGCTGCCGCTGGCCGGTCGCATGAAGCTGGTCTTCATCTCGATGGTGACCACGCCCAGCTCGAAATCGACGCTGCGCGCGGCCGCGGCCATGGTTACGTCCATCAGCGCCATGGACGCGCCGCCGTGGGTCACGCCGTGGGTGTTCAGGTGCTCGGGCCGCGCCGTGTAGTGCAGCTCGGATTCGCCGTCGCCGATGCGCTCCAGCGTGAAGCCCAGAAACTGGGCAAAGGGAATGCGCTGACGGTTCCAGCGCTCGATGTAGTCGTTCTGTTGACTCATGGGGAAAGCAAGGCTTCGGTGAAAACCGCCATCATCCCCCAGTCACGGCGCTCACGCCGCCGTCCACCGCCAGCCACTGGCCGGTGATGTGCTTGCCGGCGTCCGATGCGTACAGCACGCACAGGCCCTTGAGGTCTTCGTCGTCGCCCAGGCGGCCCAGCGGCGCATGGGAGGCGACCTCGTCCTTGCCCATGGTGGCCAGCAGGCCGGCCGTCATCTTGCTGGGGAAGAAGCCCGGGCAGATCGCGTTCACCCGGATGCCGTGGCGGCCCCATTCGGCGCCCAGGGTGCGGGTGAAGTTGATCACCGCGCCCTTGGAGGTGTTGTAGGCGATGGTCTGCATGGCCGGCGGGTTGCCGCCCAGCCCGGCGATGGAGGCCACGTTGATGATGCTGCCGCTGCGGCGCGGGATCATGCTCTTCCTGGCGATCTGCTGCGACAGCAGGAAGTAGCCGCGCACGTTGAGGTTCATGACCTTGTCCCAGGCCTCGACCGGGTGGTCTTCGGCCGGGGCGCCCCAGCTGGCGCCGGCGTTGTTGACCAGGATGTCGACCGGCCCCAGGCGCTGCAGGGTCTCGTCGGCCAGGTGCTGCACGTCCTGCTCGCGCGAGCAGTCGGCGGCCACCCAGCGCGCGTCAATGCCGGCGGCCTGCAGGTCGGCCACGGCCTCTTCGAGGTCGCCGGCCTTGCGGGACGACAGCATCACCCGCGCGCCGGCCTCGCCCAGCGCGTAGGCCAGTTGCAGGCCCAGGCCGCGCGAGCCTCCGGTGACGAGGGCATTCTTGCCGGTGAGGTCGAAAAGTTGCTGGATCGAGCGGGTCATGGTGTCTCCTGGCGTTGGGGGTCCCCTGGCTGCCCAGCACCTGCGGACCGGCGAAACCGGATCTGCGGAGTACCTGGCAAGCGCTGCCGCGGTGCGTGGCACGCGCTGGCAACCGGGGGTCTTCCTTGATTGTGTTCACACGCCACCGCCCGGCCCTGTCTCGCCGGCGATAGCGCCCGTCAGTCGTCTTCGTCGAGGCGCGCGCGCCAGAGCACCAGGCCGGCGCCGATCAGCGCGGCGAGGCCGCCACCCACCATCAGGCCCTGGCCCAGGCGCTCGTCCACATCATGCACCGCCACGCCCAGCACCAGGGTCAGCAGGCCGCCGTAGATGAAGATCCAGACGAGGCGTTCGATGCGCTTGAGGCGGGCGGAGGTGGTCATGGGCAGTCGGTGCAGCAAAGGGCCTCCCATCTTAGTTACCCACGGTGCCCGGCACCACCGGCGTTGCCCCCGGGCCATGCCGCGCGGCGGGCCACGGCCGTCAAAACGCCTCCTCCGGCAGCTCCACGCAGGTCTGGTCCCGCGTGCGCACCACCTGCAGCCAGGCGCCGATGCGGGGCAGCTCGTAGTGGTAGAAGTAGCGCGCCGCCGCGCGCCGGCCCTGGGCGGCAGGGGTATCGCCCTGCACCGCCAGCAGCACGTCCAGCCAGATCCAGGCCAGCACCATGTGGCCGAAGGCCTGCATGTAGGGCACGGCGTTGGCCAGCGCCTGGGCCGGGTCCTCGGTGGCCCATGCGGCCTTGGTGGCGGCCCCCACCTGGGCCAGCGCCGCGCCCAAGGCGTTGGCGTGCTCCGCCAGCTCGGGCCGCTGGATGGCGCGCTCGATGGTGGCGTTGACCCGACCGGCCAGCAGCAGCAGGCCGCGGCCGCCTTCCATGCGCACCTTGCGGCCCAGCAGGTCGGTGGCCTGGATGCCGTGCGTGCCCTCGTGGATCATGTTCAGGCGGTTGTCGCGCCAGTACTGCTCCACCGGGAAGTCGCGCGTATAGCCATAGCCGCCGTGCACCTGGATGGCGAGCGAATTGGCCTCCAGGCACCATTCGCTGGGCCAGCTCTTGGCGATGGGCGTGAGCACCTCCAGCAGCAGGCGCGCGTCGTCCGCGGCCTGGGCGTCGCCGGTCTTTTGCTCGTCCACCAGCCGTGCGCAGTACAGCTCCAGCGCCAGCGCACCTTCGCAGTAGGACTTTTGCGCCAGCAGCATGCGGCGCACATCGGCGTGCTCGATGATGCGCACCTGCGGGCGGGCGGCGTCCTTGCCGGCCGGGCCCACCGGGCGGCCCTGCGGCCGGCTCTTGGCGTAGTCGAGCGAGGCGTAGTAGCCCGCCATGCCCAGCATGGCCGCCGCCGTGCCCACGCCGATGCGTGCCTCGTTCATCATGTGGAACATGCAGTGCAGGCCCTTGCCGGGCTCGCCCACCAGGTAGCCCACAGCGCCGGCCCGGCCATCGACCGGGAACCTGCCCTCGCCAAAGTTGAGCAGCGTATTGGTGGTGCCGCGCCAGCCCAGCTTGTGGTTGAGCCCGGCCAGCGCCACGTCGTTGCGCACGCCAGTCAGCGCGCCCTGCGTGTCGACCAGCTTCTTGGGCACAATGAACAGCGATATGCCGCGCGTGCCCGGCACCAGCTTGCCGTCGGCGTCCGGGATCTTGGCCAGCACGATGTGCACGATGTTCTCGGTCAGCTCGTGGTCGCCGGACGAGATCCACATCTTGTTGCCCGTCAGGCGGTAGCGCGGGCCCAGCGGGTCGTCCTGGAAATCCGCCCCATCGGGCACGGCGCGCGTGGCCACGTCGCTCAGGCTGGAGCCGGCCTGCGGCTCCGACAGGCACATGGTGCCCGACCAGCGGCCAGAGAACTCGTTCTTCGCGAACACCTCTTTCTGCATCTCGGTGCCGTGCACCATCAGCAGGTTGGCGTTGCCGCTGGTCAGCATGCCCGAGCCGATGCTGACCGAGGCCATGGCGAAGAAGCTGTTGGCCGCCGCCTGCAGCGTATAGGGCAGCTGCATGCCGCCAATGTCGTAGTCCTGCGCCGCGCTGAGCATGCCCGAGGCGACGAAGGCCTGGTGTGCGTCGTGCGTGGCCTGCGGCAGGATCACCTTCTCGCCGTCGAAATGCGGCTCCTGGGTGTCGACGGTGCGGTTGTGCGGCGCGTACTTCTCGCGGGCAATGCGCTCGCAGGTGTCCAGCACCGCGTCGAAGGTCTCGCGGGAGTGGTCGGCAAAGCGCTCGCGCGCGGTCAGCGCGGGTGCGTCCAGCCAGTCGTACAGCAGAAAGTCGAGTGTGGGGCGTAGGGACATGAAGAAAGATCCAATGCGGTTTCGCAACTCATGACTCGTCACCGTTCGGGCTGAACCTGCTGGAGCCCTTCGACAGGCTCAGCCCGAACGGGGTATCCCCGTTGTCCCGCCCAAGGGCGCAGGGCATGGAAAGGCCGGCGGCGTCAGGGCACCCGCCGGCCGGCACCCTCACAGCACTTCGAAGATGCCCGCAGCGCCCATGCCGCCGCCGATGCACATGGTCACCGCCACGCGCTTGGCACCGCGGCGCTTGCCTTCGATCAGGGCGTGGCCGGTCAGGCGCTGGCCCGACACGCCGTAGGGATGGCCCAGCGCGATCGCGCCGCCGTTCACGTTGAGCCGATCCGCCGGGATGCCCAGCTTGTCGCGGCAGTAGATCACCTGCACCGCGAAGGCTTCATTCAGCTCCCACAGGTCGATGTCTGACACCTTCAGGCCCAGGCGCGCCAGCACCTTGGGCACCGCGAACACCGGGCCGATGCCCATCTCGTCGGGCTCGCAACCGGCCACCGCAAAGCCCAGGAAGCGGCCGAGCGGCTTCAGGCCGTGCTGGCCCGCGTATTCCTCGCTCACCACCACGCAGGCGCCGGCACCGTCGGAGAACTGGCTGGCATTGCCGGCGGAGATCACGCCGCCGGGCAGCGCCGGGCGGATGCCGCTGATGCCTTCCTTGGTCGTGCCTTCGCGCGTGCCCTCGTCCTTGCTGACGGTGACCTGCTTGCTGCGCAGGCCCATGACCGGGTCGGCCACGCCCGCCGTGACGGTGATGGGCGCGATCTCGGCGTCGAACAAACCGGCCGCCTGCGCGGCGCAGGCCTTCTGCTGGCTGGCGGCGCCGTACTCGTCCATGGCGTCGCGGCCGATTCCGTAGCGCTTGGCCACCTGCTCGGCCGTCTCCAGCATGCTCCAGTAGATCTCGGGCTTCTGCTTGACCAGGTTCGGGTCGCGCAGCATGTGGGTGTTGGCCTCCTGCTGCACGCAGGAGATACTTTCCACGCCGCCAGCCACATAGACCTCGCCCTCGCCCGCGATGATGCGCTGGGCCGCCGTGGCGATGGTCTGCAGGCCGGACGAGCAGAAGCGGTTGACCGTGACGCCCGAGGTGGTGACCGGACAGCCGGCCGCCAGCGCGATCTGGCGCGCGATGTTGGAGCCGGTGGCGCCTTCGGGCGTGGCGCAACCCATGATGACGTCGTCCACGTGCGCGGCGTCGATGCCGGCGCGCTCGATGGCGTGGCGCACCGCGTGGCCGCCCAGGGTGGCGCCGTGGGTCATGTTGAAGGAGCCCTTCCAGCTCTTGGCGAGCGGCGTGCGGGCGGTGGAGACGATGACGGCTTTGCTCATGTGGATGCCTCGAATGGGTTCAGTTGAAGGTCTTGCCTTCGGCGACGAGCCGGGCCAGCAGCGGCGCGGGCTGCCAGAAGGCGGCGTCGTCCTGCGGGTTCCGGGCAAAGCGCTGCATGCTCTGCACCACATTGAACAGGCCCACCTGGTCGGCATAGTGCATGGGGCCGCCGCGCCAGACCGGGAAGCCGTAGCCGGTGAGGTAGACCATGTCGATGTCGCTGGCCTTGGAGGCAATGCCGTCTTCCAGGATGTGCGCGGCCTCGTTCACCAGCGAGTACACCAGGCGCTGCACGATCTCGTCGTCGCTGATCTTGCGCGGCGTGATGCCCAGGTCCTTGCGGTGCTGCTCGACCATGTCGGTCACCACCTTCGACGGAATGGCGTCGCGCTTGCCCGGCTGGTAGTCGTACCAGCCCGCGCCGGTCTTCTGGCCGAAGCGGCCCAGCTCGCAGAGCAGGTCGGCGGTCTTGCTGTACTTGAGGCCCGGCTTCTCGACATAGCGGCGCTTGCGGATCGCCCAGCCGATGTCGTTGCCCGCCAGGTCGCCCATGCGGAACGGGCCCATGGCAAAGCCGAACTTCTCGACGGCCTTGTCCACCTGCTGCGGCGTGGCGCCCTCTTCCAGCAGGAAGCCGGCCTGGCGGCTGTACTGCTCGATCATGCGGTTGCCGATGAAGCCGTCGCACACGCCCGACACCACCGCCGTCTTGCGGATCTTCTTGGCCACGGCCATGACGGTGGCCAGCACGTCCTTGGCGGTGGCCTTGCCGCGCACCACTTCCAGCAGCTTCATCACATTGGCCGGGCTGAAGAAATGCATGCCCACCACGTCTTGCGGGCGCTGGGTGAAGGCGGCAATCTTGTCCACGTCCAGCGTGGAGGTGTTGGAGGCCAGGATGGCGCCGGGCTTGGCGACTTCGTCCAGCTTCTTGAACACCGCCTCTTTCACGCCCAGCTCTTCGAACACCGCCTCGATGATCAGGTCGGCATCCTTCAGGTCGGCGTAGTCCAGCGTGGTGCTGAGCAAGGCCATGCGCTGCTCGTACTTGTCTTGCTTGAGCTTGCCTTTCTTGACCTGGGCCTCGTAGTTCTTCTTGATGGTGGCAATGCCGCGGTCCAGCGCGTCTTGCTTCATCTCCAGGATCTTCACCGGGATGCCGGCGTTGAGGAAGTTCATGGAGATGCCGCCGCCCATGGTGCCGGCGCCAATCACGGCCACCGACTTGATGGCGCGCTGCGGCGTATCGGACGGCACGTCCGGAATCTTGGAGGCGGCGCGCTCGGCCACGAAGATGTGGCGCAGCGCGCGGCACTCGGGCGTCCACATCAGGTTGATGAACAGCTCGCGCTCGTAGGCCATGCCATCGTCGAACTTCTTCTTGGTGGCGGCTTCTACCGCGTCCACGCATTTGAGCGGCGCGGGGAAGTTCTTGGCCATGCCCTTGACCATGTTGCGCGCGAACTGGAAGTACGCGTCGCCCAGCGGGTGCTTGCACGGCAGGTTGCGCACCAGCGGCAGCGCGCTGCCATCCGCATGTTTGGCCGCCACTTCGCGGGCAAAGGCCAGAGCCTCGTCCAGCAGGCTTTCGGCCGATGCCGCCATCTTGTCGAACAGCTTCTGGCCGGGCTGCTGCGCCAGCAGCTCGCTCTTGACCGGCTCGCCGGAGACGATCAGGTTCAGCGCGGTTTCCACGCCCAGCACGCGCGGCAGGCGCTGCGTGCCGCCGGCGCCCGGGATCAGGCCCAGCTTGACCTCGGGCAGCGCCACGCTGGTACCCGGCGCGGCAATGCGGTAGTGCGCGCCCAGCGCCAGCTCCAGCCCGCCGCCCATCGCAACGGTATGCACGGCCGCCACCACGGGCTTGGAGGCGTTCTCCACCGCCAGGATCACGCTCAGCAGGTTGGGCTCTTGCAGCGCCTTGGGCGAGCCAAACTCCTTGATGTCCGCCCCGCCCGAAAAGGCCTTGCCGGCCCCCGTGAGCACGATGGCTTTCACGGCCTGGTCCGCCTGCGCCTTGGCCAGCGCATCCGTGATGCCCTGCCGCGTGGCATGGCCCAGGCCGTTGACCGGAGGATTGTTCAGGGAGATCACGGCAACGTCGCCGTGGAGTCGGTATTCAGCCGTCATGCGGAGGGTTCCTTGGTTGGGGAATACAACGGGGGATGTCTCGGGGGTTGTGGCCGTTGCTAGCCGGCTAGCGAACGATCGTGCTTTTCTTCTGTTGCATTCTAGGAGGGGGCCGGACGAGGGAGCAAGGAGGCTTGTCCCTAGGGGGACATTGGGCCTGCGCAGCTATTGATGATGAATCTCTGAATCGCCGGGGGAGATCGTTTCAGCGGGCGGCGAAGCCGTCCGATGGAGCGAAAAGTTGGGCAGCATTCTCACTAGAGCCAACTCTCAGTATTTCTATGCCGGTCCAGACCAACAGCCTCGAACTCATCCAGCGAATCGCCCTTGCTGATGCCAAGATAGCGTAGCGCGTCATTGATGGATGACTCCGAGACGACGGGCTCACCAACGGACTTGCCGGCCGAATAGATGGCATGCGCCTGAGTTCCAGAGCCGCCGAAGAATTCCGCCTCGATGTAAGCAAGCGAGCTGTGCGCACTTAATTTTTCGCATAGCTGCGAGATTCCAAGTGGCAACCCCGCGCTCCCTTCGTCCGTCAGGGGAAGGAACGGCAGTTCCAGCGCCTTGAGCGCACTCGCACCAATCGGAATCAAGTCCGCTCCGGCCGACAACGGAACTACCTTCAACGCGTCAGGAAGCGGTGCACGCAGGCTACCGCACTTCATAACAAGCGCTTGTAACGTGTACGCCATGGTTATGCCGCCCAACGCTTGAGTTAAGCGGCGGCGAAGCCGTCCGCCTTGAACGAAATGTTAGACCGCATACTACGGTGACACCCAATGATAGGTCTTTACTACCTTGTGATCTTGGCCTAACTCAACTGACCAAGCTTCAATGCCAGGCAGAAGCGGCCACTCCCACCATAGACGGACGGCGCAAGGGGCCGCGCACGGGGTACCGGTGTAACGAAGATAAGGAGAGCCTGCTAGTTCGCGGAAGCTGGGCCGTCCAAGACGACCAATGACCGCCGTCTCTAGGTCGCCGATAGCAATTTGGGATATGGCAAAGTTGTAACGATGCGCTTGCAAGGCACATGAACCGACAGCAACGATCGCAATCGCGAGCGTCGAAAGTGCAAGATTTCTGAGAACTTTGGCCACGCGGTCCAACGAACGAGGTAAGCGGCGGCTGGAAGCCGTCCGCTTGAGCGCCGGGTTAGCACCAACGCTCACGTAAAAATAATTCGAATCTAGATCCTTTATTAGCGATTCCTTTTAAATATCTTTTTTCCTCAGTGTGTCATCGGCACGTTTACTTTCTGCCCTCGCATTTTCTTCGGTGGATCGGGCTTCTGCTCCTAGAACTGTTCCTTCCAGTTTGATGGAAAGGATTACAGTTGGCGATCGACTCAAGCCAGCATATTTTTCGGTTGGTTGCATTGTCATTTCTTCGATTGTCAGAATTTCTGATTTTCCTGAGACCTTGCATGCTCGAGTGTTTATTTCGGCGCTACTATCGGGTTTGACACTGCTTGTTTTGCAGTCAAAAATGACAGATTTAGAATTATCTGCCGCGAGCTTTTCCTCTAGGGCGCTTTTTAATAAGTCGAATGAGCCATTCAGGACGGCTTTGTATTGATAAATTTCCCCATTTTCATTGGTTAAAGCCAGGAAAGATCTTTTGCTGCCAAAATAATCCAAATCAAACATGTAGGCTTGGTTGGATAATTTCTTCGCGCCTTTAATCTTCTTTATGTTCATGCCAATGAACAGCTCTTTTAGAGTAATTGGTTTTTCAACATTAGAAAGATATATTTTTTGGGAGCCAGAATTTTTTTGATCAGATGTTCTGGCCATCGAAGCGTCATCAGAACAACCAGAAAGCAGAGTAAATAATGCAACAGAGATGGCTGAGATATAAAACTTTTGCATATAAAAATCATAAAAGACAGATTGGTGTTCGCTATGGCGACAGATTGGGCCGCATGCGGGAACCACCACATCAGTATGGACGCAACGAAAGACAAGATGCCAAGAGCTAACGCTTGAATGAGTGGTTAGGCCGCAGCCTAGCATCTAGGCGAGCCTTTCTTGAATGTATGCCTCGGCACGCTTGGAGAGCACAGTTGGCTTGGGGCCGCCGCCTTCGAGGAATCGATCATGCGACCTACAGGCCAAGTCTCGCTTTGCCCATTGATGAAGTCGATGCCGTGCTCGTCGCCACGGTAGTCGTGCCGGTAGTGGGCAACTAGGACGTTGTTCTGGTAGATGCGGTACTTGTAATTACCGAATGCGTCACGTGGCGAATCTTGTTGTTCGACCCTGTAGTTCATGAGCGTCCCTTCTGCGGCCTAACGCTGGAGTTAAGCGGCGGCGTAGCCGTCCACCTTGAACGAGTAGTTAGGGTGCATTGCCAACAACCCTGAGTGCAAGAGCAGATTTGTAGACGTTGCCAGAAAGCTTGTCGAAGCTATCCATGCCTGCGATGAGGCCGAAAGTGCCATCAGCTTTTGCGCGGACGGGCGCGTAGTCGTTAAAGCTGCCAGCACCGCCGTATACATGGCTAACCGAACCGGAAAGCTCGTTTAGCTCGCTTTGGGTGAAGCCATGGCTGAGCAGCGATGCTGCCCGTTGCTGGCATGCCACGAAGTGCTTGCGCCATTGGCATAACGGATCTTGCGCGAGCACCGCCGCTAGCTCGCCAAGATGAGCATGCAAAATTTCCAACTGTTCGCGAAGGTTATTCATGCAGCCTAACGTTTGAGTTCAGCGGCTGCCGAAGGCAGTCCGTTGGAACGAAGGGTTAGCCTCGTTGTATGAGAACTCTTCGTATGGATAGAAACCCCCATCCCCTGACTGCGGATCGTTGATGGCCCCGATGATCATGCGCAATGAATCCGGCATCTGCTCAGGATTGCCGCGTGCAAGAGACTGCTTCAGTTCCTCAGCATCGGTCGGACTTGCAACAACCCAGACTATTGTCATTCCTGCAAATCGAGCCTCTTTAAGCTCGTAGTAGGCTCGATACACAGTCTCCCGAAGCCGATGAATGATCATTCTCGGTTGTTGAACAATCTTGACCTCGAAGCCGAAGCTCTTGCCATCGCGCTCAGCTACGAAGTCCGGGAAGCTGCTACGGTTCTCTTGGACTTTCTCGAATCGTCCTTCAAGCCAGAGCAAAACGGCTTGCTCCGCGCGCTGCGCCATTTCGCGGAACTCGCGGAAGCCAATGTCTCGAAGAGATCGCGTAGTTGAAACGTCGCGAACCTCCTTCAGAGTCTCCTCTGACACGGGTGCCTTCAAGAACTCTTTCGCGTACTTGAGGAATCCCTCAGGGTTGTACATGAGCAACGTCTCGACGCCTGCCTGCAATTTTGCTTCTTCAATAAGCTCAGGTCGAGGCCCAATGGTTTTCGGCCCATCGGAGTCAATCTTCCACCACCAATCATCCTTGCCATCGTCGGTCACGAGAACGACTGCCTTCGACCCGGCGGACTTGGCGTTGGCTAGCAGTTGTTGCCAAACAAGAAAGTCCCCGTACTTGCGCTTGTAGATGATGCCGCCGCTAATGTGCTCGTCAGGAGCGTCCTTGTCTTTATCAGCATCTTGGTAACTTGGTGGAATTTTCAACTTGAACCGACTTTCGGCCTGCTTGTAGAGGTCGTCTATCGAAGACTGGTCCTTCGGGGGTTGACCTACCCGACCATCGAACAGACCCTCGATTTTCGCTTTCAAGGGATCGGGCGCCGACAGCTTTTGTTGCGTTGCTTGTAGACGATCAAGGTCGGCAAGGAAGTCAGTGACGAGTTTCTCGAAACCAGCGGTCAGTGGTTGCGGATTGATTAGGGAGTGACGCCTGTGAAGTTGAAGCTTCTCAAGATCGGCGAACAGGCCGCCCTGGGCCTTCTCTATGGTTCGACGAACATCTGCAAATCGCTTGTTCTGTTCTGCGACAACCTTTAGACGATTTCGCTGAAATTCGAGTGCGACGTGGTGTGGGATCCAAATGCGTTCGGACAGTTGGCCTAGCACGTTTAGGAGCTCATCACGTGTGGCCGATTGATATCGGTACAGGTTCAGAAGCACATTCGTGTCAAACACGAAGAGTGCTTGCTTCCACACCGAGCTGTAGTCTTGCTCAGAGGAATCTGCGAACTGGGGGAAAAGACCCTTCATAGGTACTCCGAGAGGCTAACGCAATGTATCCCGCAGAACCTGCGGAATAAGCTGGACGAGGCGGGATGTTCTGAGCACGGCTTCCTCCTGAAAGTGGCTTGCAGCCTGGGTTGGCGATCGATACGCTGTGCAAAACACAGTTATAAAAATCCCATGAAACCCGGCACACCTGTTTTGCGCTCCACACGACTGTTGGACCAAGTTCGGGAGCGTGTTAGTTACCGGCACTATAGCCTCAGCAACGATAAGGCCTACCTGTACTGGGTACGTTTTTCATTCGTTGGCATGGCCGCGCCGGAGGTATGCGGCAGCCGCGTGACATGGGTGCGCCAGAGGTGGAGGCTTTTTTGACCATGCTGGCCACCGAGCGCAGAGTATCGGCATCCACGCACAACCAAGCCCTCAGCGCGTTGTTGTTTCTATATCGGGAAGTGCAGAGCATCGATTTGCCTTGGCTGGATGGCGTGAGCCGCCCGGCGCAAAAGCGCCGCATTCCCAGTGTGCTGACCAAGAAGGAAGTGGTCTCCCGCATTGCGTCAGCAGCTTTTGCACGCCCGTCATGTTTGGGAAAAGGACCGGCAGGCGCAGCGCGGCGCGGCGGTGTGCAAACACCGCATGCACTGGAGCAAAAATATCCTCGGGTCGGCAGTCCCTGGGGTTGGTTCTGGTTGTTTCCATCGCCCAGGTTCTCCATCGACCCGCACACAGGTTCTGAATGCCGCCATCACTTGTTTGAAGAGCGGTTGCAACGCGCAATCAAGAGGGCCGTGGCCCAGGCGGGCATTTGCAAGCCCGTTTCTGTGCATACCCTGCGCCACAGCTTTGCCACGCACTTGCTGCAATCTGGCACTGATATACGCACGGTGCAGGAGCTTCTCGGCCACAGCGATGTATCGACCACCATGATCTACACGCATGTGCTGAAAGTGGCTGCGGGCAGAACGGTCAGCCCGCTGGACACCATGGGTTTCGGAGCATGACAGACCGCTTTGAGGTTGCCGGATGAATGTCTTCTTGTGGGCCGAAATCAGCAATTCAACAGCTAGCAGACGACAATCAGTCTTTGGACGACGCTCCAAGTTCAGGGCAAAGGTCCGCGCCTTGGACGCACTCCTTTAGTGCGCCCAAGCATGAACGGCAGCTCTAGCTTCCCCCCTCAATCCGGCACCACCGCCGTAGCCTCAATCTCCACCAGCGCCTGATCCTCAATCAGCGCCGACACCTCCACCGCCGTCATTGACGCGTTGAAGCTGCCGATCAGTTCACGGAAGGCCACACCTATCTCGGGATAGGCGGCGATATAGGCCTGTTTGTCGGTCACATACCAAGTCATGCGCACGATGTGTTCGGGCCGGGCGTCGCCGGCCTTTAGGACGTCGACGATGTTCTGCAGCGCCTGGCGCACCTGGGCGGCCATGCCGCCTTCGGCGAAGCGGCCTTGGGCGTCCCAGCCGATCATGCCGGCGACAAAGACCATGCGGCCGCGGGCGGTGACGCCGTTGGCGTAGCCGCGCGGGCGCGGCCAGCCGGGGGGGAGAAGGACTTGCATGGGGTGTCTCCTGTCAGCGGTTGGGGTGGTACGGGGCCAGCGCGGCGCGCATGTCGTCCGGGATGGGGATGGCGCGGTGCGTGTCCAGGCTGGTGGTGACCAGCACCTGGCGCGAGCGCACACGCAGCTCGTCGCCCAGGCGCGCATCCAGGGCCAGGGCGAGGGAGCTGTTGCCAACGCGCTCGACGGCCAGCTCGAAGATCACGCGCTCGCCCATGCGGCTGATGGCACTGAAGTCGCACTGCAGGCTGACGATGGGCATGCCGATGCGGCGCTGGCCCAGCAGCTCGGCATAGGGGATGCCAAGGCCATCGGTGACCCAGTCTTCGACCAGGGCGTTGAAGAGGATCAGGTACTGGGGGAAGAAGATGATGCCGGCGGGGTCGCAGTGGGCGAAGCGGATTTGGTATTCGCGCTCGAAGCGGAGGGATGGTGGAGGGGTTGTCATTTGGATGGATTGGTTTTTTCAGCGAAAAGTGGCTCTAGCCCAGGTGTGGTCTTGGCTATTAGCTATCTATTTGATAGCCGGTGTGCCTTGCTGGCGGCGGGTGCCGGGTCTCGCCCCGGCAGGCGAACTACTTTCTCTTGCGTCGCCAAGAGAAAGTAGTCAAAGAGAAGGCGAGCCGGAGTCAGGGCCCCTTCGGGGTTCCCTGCGCTACTCGCGCCGGGCGGGGTATCGCCCAAACTCGCCTGCGGCTCAAACAAGGGCGATCCCTGATCCGCCCGTCGCTGCGCTGCTCGGCCCTGCCAACGGCGCAGGCGGACAGCCGAAGACCGAACAGCCGGCCCCCACCCCAACCCTCCCCCAGCGGGGGAGGGAGTAGTACCGGGCCGAGCGCAGCGACGGCCCGACTGGCTATCCCGGGTCCCCTCGGGATGCGCCGAGGAGCGCAGCGGCAGGCGGATCAGGGATCGCTCTTGTCTGAGCGAAGCGAGTTTGAGCGAGACCCCGCCTGGCGCGAGCACCGCAGGTTGCCCCGCAGCGAAGCGAAGGGGACGCAGCACATGGGGTCGCCCTTTCTTTGGTGACTTTCTTTCGGCGAAGCGAAAGAAAGTTACTCGCCCGCCGGGGCGAACTCCCGGCACCCGCCGCCCGCAAGGCAAACAAGCGCTCATGCAGTCACCACGGCATAGAAACTCAAACCCCCACATACCTCTTCCACAACCCCGGCTCCTCAGCCAACGCCAAAGAAGACCCCTCCCACACCACCCTCCCCCTCTCCACAATCGTGTGCCGATCCGCCAGCCGCAGCAGCCGCTGCACGTACTTGTCGATGACCAGGATCGCCTGCCCCTGGCCGCGCAGGGTGGCCAGGCAGCGCCAGATCTCTTCGCGCACCAGGGGCGCCAGGCCTTCGGTGGCTTCGTCCAGCACCAGCAGGTAGGGGTTGGTCATGAGCGCACGGCCAATGGCCAGCATTTGCTGCTCGCCGCCGGAGAGCTGGTTGCCCATGTTGCGGGCGCGCTCCTGCAGGCGGGGAAACAGCGCGTAGATGCGCTCCAGCGTCCACGGGTCGGCGCTGCCGCAGCGGTTGCCGCCAAAGGCGCGCAGGTTCTCGGCCACTGACAGGTTGGCGAAGATCTGCCGGCCTTCGGGCACCACGGCCAGGCCCATGCGGGCGATGCGGTCGGGCGCCAGTTGGTCGATGCGCTCGCCCCTGAAACGCACGCTGCCGCCGCGCGCCCGGGTCAGGCCCAGGATGGAGCGCACGGTGGTCGTCTTGCCCATGCCGTTGCGGCCCAGCAGCGTGGCGGCCTGGCCGGCTTCTATGCGCAGGTGCATGCCGAACAGCACCTGGCTGCTGCCGTAGGCGGTTTCCAGCCCTTCCACTTCCAGCAGGGCACTCATTGCACGACCTCCTCGTCGCCCAGGTAAGCCCGCTGCACCTCGGCATTGCCGCGGATCTGCTCCGGCGTGCCGCTGGCGATGACCTTGCCAAACACCAGCACCGAGATGCGGTCGGCCAGACGAAAAACGGCGTCCATGTCGTGCTCGACCAGCAGCAGCGTGGTCTCTTTGCGCAGCGCCTGCAGCAGCGTGACCATGCGCTCGGACTCGTCCGGGCCCATGCCGGCCATGGGCTCGTCCAGCAGCAGCAGGCGCGGGCGGGTCGCCAGGGCCAGGCCCAGCTCCAGCTGGCGCTGCTCGCCATGCGCCAGGGTGCCGGCGCTGCGCTGCAACTGCGCGCCCAGGCCGATGCGCTCGGCCACGGCGGCGGCTTCTTCGTAGCGGGCGTGCTCGGCACGCGCAGGGCGCCAAAAGCGCAGGCTGCTGCCCTGGCGCGCCTGCACCGCCAGGGCCAGGTTGTCCAGCACCGACAGGCGGCGGAAGATGGTGGTGATCTGGTAGGAACGCGCCAGCCCGAGCAGCACGCGCTGCGGCATGGGCAGCGCGGTGATGTCCTGGCCGTCGAAGACGATGCGGCCGGCATCCGGCGCCAAGGCGCCAGACAGTTGGTGGATCAGCGTGGTCTTGCCTGCGCCGTTAGGGCCTATGAGCGCGTGGACTTCGCCCTGGCGCACGGCCAGGTGGGCGTGGTCGGTGGCGGTCAGGCCGCCAAAGCGCTTGACCAGGGCATCGATGTGCAGCAAGTCACTCATGCGCGCTCCCTGCGGCGGAACAGGCTCAGCAGCCCGTTCGGGGCCACCAGTACCACGGCCAGCAGCAAGGCCCCCAGGCCGAACTGCCAGTGCATGGTGTAGCCCGACAAGATCTCTTCCAGCAGCAGAAACACCGCCGCGCCCACCAGCCCGCCATACAGGTAGCCCACGCCGCCCAGGATGACCATGACCATCAGCATGCCGGACTGGCTCCACTGCATCAGCGCCGGGCTGACAAAGCTGCCCTGGTTGGCCACCAGCGCGCCCGCCAGCCCGGCCAGCGCACCGGCCAGGGTGAAGGCCACCAACTGGTAGCGCAGCACCGGGAAGCCGATGGCGCGCATGCGCGTTTCGTTCTCGCGCAGGGCCTGCAGCACGTGGCCAAAGCGGGCGTTGAGCAGGCGCTGCACGCCCACAAACACCAGCGCAAACAGCGCCAGCACCACGTAATAAAAGACCGTGTCGCTGCCCAGGTCCAGGCCCATGCCGACTTGCGAGCGCCCGGCCAGCGACAGCCCGTCGTCCCCGCCCCAGGCCTTGAGCGACAGGGTCAGGTAGTACAGCATCTGGGCAAAGGCCAGCGTGATCATGATGAAGTACACCCCGCGCGTGCGCAGGCTGACGGCGCCAATGACCAGCGCAAACCCCGCGCTCACCAGCATGGCCAGCGGCCACGCCACCCAGGCCGATGCCACGCCCTGCTGCATCAGCACGGCCACGGTATAGGCCCCGGTGCCGATGAAGGCCGCATGGCCAAAGCTCACCATGCCGCCGTAGCCCAGGATCAGGTTCAGGCTGGTGGCAGCCAGCGCGTAGATCAGGATGCGGCTGGCCAGGCCGATGTAGAAGTCTTCCCCCAGCGCGGTGGCCACTACCGGCAGCGCAGCCAGCAACAGCAGCAGGACAACGGCGCGTACCGGCCGCAAGGGATGGTCCAGCGGGCCCTGCGGCAGGGTTTGAAAGTAGGTCTTCATTGCGGCGCAAAACACAAAGACTCAAAAGGCAGCGGAACAGGCCATGCGCAGACATCCGCGGAACCGGCTTTGCCGGGCCGCTGGATGTGCCCCCTGAAGGGGGTTGGCGAAGACACGAAGTGCGAAGCCTGGGGGTGAATCATGATGCGGGGAAGAGTCCCTGGGGTTTGAAGAAAAGCACGGCGGCCATCACCACATAGATCAGCACCGACGCCAGCGCCGGCCCGGCGCTCTCGGCCGCCGACGCCCCCAGCAGATGCCCCAGCGCCAGTGGCAGCAACGTGCGCGCGACGGTATCGAGCACGCCCACCAGCAAGGCACCCAGCAGCGCGCCACGGATCGAGCCAATGCCACCGATCACGATGACGACAAAGGCCAGGATCAGGATGCTTTCGCCCATGCCCACCTGCACCGCCAGCAGCGGCCCGAGCATGCCGCCGGCCACCGCGCACAGCGCCGCGCCCAGGCCGAACACGATGGTGAACAGGCGCCGCACATTGGTGCCCATGGCCAGCGCCATCTCGCGGTTGGCCGCGCCCGCGCGCACCTGCATGCCCAGCCGGGTGCGCGACACCAGCAGGTACAGCGCCAGCGCCACGGCCAGGCCCACGCCGATGATCAGCAGGCGGAACGCCGGGTACGAGAAGCCCGGCAGCAGCTCCACCGGCCCGGCCAGCGCGGCCGGCGGGTTGAAGGCAATGGGCTGCGATCCCCAGACCATGCGCACCGCCTCGTTGGCCATGAGCAGCAGCGCGAAGGTACCCAGCACCTGCGACAGGTGGTCGCGCTGGTACAGGCGGCGCAGCACCGTCACCTCCAGCAGCATGCCGATGGCCGCCGTGGCCGCCACGCCGCCCGCCAGCCCGACCAAGAACGAGCCCGACGCGGTGGCGATGGTCGCCACCAGGTAGGCCCCGATCATGTAGAGCGAGCCATGCGCCAGGTTGATCATGTCCATGATGCCGAACACCAGCGTCAGGCCGGCGGCCAGCAGGAACAGCATGAGGCCGAACTGCAGGCCGTTGAGGGCCTGCTCAAGAATCAGGATGCCGGTCATGTCAGTCGTTCATGGCGCTCATGAAAACAGAAGGCCGCGGAGCAGGCCAAGCGCAGACATCCGCGGGACCGGCTCTGCCGGGCCGCTGGATGTGCCCCCTTGAGGGGGAAGGCGAAGACGCGAAGCGCGCAGCCTGGGGGTGCTTCATCAGCCAGGCATCTTGCAGCTGGCCGAATAGGCATCGCCGTGGTTCTTGAAGACCGTGCTCAGCAGGCGGTTGGTCACGCGGCCCTGCGGGTCCTTGGTGACGATGCGCAGGTAGTAGTCCTGGATGGGGAAGTGGTTGGGGCCGAACTTGAAGCTGCCGCGTACGGAGTCGAACCTGGCGGCCTCCAGCGCCTTGCGCACCGCGGCCTTGTCGTCCAGCTTGCCCTTGGTGTCGCGCACGGCGGCGTCGATCAAGCGGGCCGAGTCGTAGCCCTGGGCCGCGTACAGCGAAGGCAGGCGGCCGTATTCCTTCTGGAAGTCGGCGACGAACTTCTTGTTGGCCTCGTTGGGCAGGTCATGCGCCCAGAGCGAGCTGTTGAACATGCCCAGCATCGGCTCGCCCACGGCCTTGATCACGTCCTCGTCGGCCGAGAAGCCGGGGGCGAACAGCGTCATGTCCTTGGACAGGCCGGCACCGACGAACTGCTTGATGAAGTTGATGCCCAGGCCGCCCGGCAGGAAGAAGTAGACCGCGTCCGGCTGCGCCGCGCGCATCTTGGACAGCTCGGTGCCGTAGTCCATCTGGTTGAGCGGGGTGTAGCTCTCCATCACCACCTCGCCCTTGAAGTAGCGCTTGAAGCCGGTCAGCGCATCCTTGCCCGCGGGGTAGTTGGGCGCCAGCAGGGCCACGCGCTTGAAGCCCTTGTCCTGCACGGTCTTGCCCACGGCCTCGTGCAGGTTGTCGTTCTGGTAGGAGACGCTGAAGAAGTAGGGGTTGCACTGGTCACCCGCGTACTGCGAAGGGCCGGCGTTGGCGCTCAGGTAGAAGGTCTTGGACTGGAACACCGGCGCACCCACGGCCAGCATCAGGTTGGAGAAGACGATGCCGGTCATGAAATCGACCTTGTCGCGCTTGACCATGCGGTCGGCCGTCTGGCGCGCGACGTCGGGGCTTTGCTGGTCGTCGGCCACGATCACCTCGGCCGGCAGGCCACCGAGCTTGCCGCCCGACTGCTTGACCGCCAGGTTGAAGCCGTCGCGGATGTCGATGCCCAGGCCCGCGCCGGGACCCGACAGGGTGCTGAGCAGGCCGACCTTGACCGCATCGGCCGCCTGGGCGGTACCGGCCGTCCAGGCCATGGCGGCAAGGGCAGACGCGAGGGCGGTACGTGTCACGAGCGAGCCTAGGGTGCGGGTCATGGCCAATCCTTTCAGGGGGTTGTCGAACAGAGAGACGGAAGAAGTGCGGATCAAGCCGATATCAGGCCGGATCACGCAGGCGAAAACGCTGGAGCTTACCCGTCTCCGTGCGCGGAAGCTGGGTGCGGAATTCGAGTGCGCGCGGATATTTATAGGGCGCAATGTGGTCCTTGACGAAAGTCTGCAGCTCCTCGGCCAGCCGGTGGTCCGGCTCGGCGCCGGGGCGCAGCACCACGAAGGCCTTGACGATCTGGCCGCGCTCCTCGTCGGGCACGCCGATCACGCCGCATTCGGCCACCAGCGGGTGCTGCAGGAGCGCGTCCTCGACCTCGGGCGAGGCAATGTTGTAGCCAGACGAGATGATCATGTCGTCGGTGCGCGACTGGTAGTGGAAGTAGCCGTCCTCGTCCATCAGGTAGGCGTCGCCGGTGAGGTTCCAGCCGTCCTGCACATAGTGCTTCTGGCGCTCGTCGGCCAGGTAGCGGCAGCCGGTCGGACCCTTGACCGCCAGGCGGCCGACCGTGTTGGGCGGCACCGGCCGGCCCTGCTCGTCCACCACGCGCGCCTGGTAGCCGGGCACGGGCTTGCCGGTGGCGCCAGGGCGGGCCGTGGCCTCGTCGGCGGAGATGAAGATGTGCAGCATCTCGGTGGCGCCAGTGCCGTCGATCAGCTCGATGCCCGTGGCGTCCTTCCACAGCGCGCGGGTGGCCGCCGGCAGCACCTCGCCGGCCGATACGCACTGGCGCAGCCGGGTGGCGCGCAACTGCGCCCCGCTGGCGGCCATGGCGCGATAAGAGGTAGGTGCGGTGAACAGCGTGGTCGCGCCGTATTCGGCAATGGCCTGCAGCAGTTGCGGGGCCGCGGCCTTCTCCAGCAGCACGGTGGAGGCGCCCACGCTCATGGGGAACAGCACCAGCCCGCCCAGGCCAAAGGTAAAGGCCAGCGGCGGGCTGCCAATAAACACGTCGTCCGGCTGCGGGCGCAGCACATGCGGCGGCCAGCAGGCGCAGATCGCCATCACGTCGCGGTGGAAGTGCATGGTGCCCTTGGGCATGCCGGTGGTGCCCGAGGTGAAGGCCAGGATGCAGGTGTCGTCGGCAGCCGTCTCCACATTGGCAAAGCTGCCGCTCTGGCGCGCCATGGCGGCCTCCAGCCCCTCGGGGCCGGCGTCGTTGAAGTAGCGCACTTGCTGCAGCACCGGGCATTGCGCCGCAGCGCTGCGCAGCTCGTCGGCCAGGTGGGCGTCGCACAGGGCGTGGGTGACCTCGCCCTTCTCTATGACCTGCACCAGCTCCTTGGCGCGCAGCAGCGGCATGGTGGCCACGGCAATGGCGCCGGCCTTCATGACCGCGAACCAGCAGGCCACCATCATGGGGTTGTTGGGCGCGCGCAGCAGCACGCGGTTGCCGGGTACCAGGCCCATCTCGTGCACCAGCACGGCGGCGATGCGGTTGGCACGGTCCTGCAGATCGGCATAGGTCCAGCGCAGGCCTGGCGCCAGCAGGCAGGGGCGGCTGCCCTCGCCTGCCGCCACGCGGCGATCCAGCAGCTCGGTGGCGCAGTTGAGCTGGGCCGGGAACTGCAGCGCTGGCAGGTCGAAGCGGTACTCGGGCTGCAGCGACGGCGGCGGCAGCCGGTCGCGGGCGAAGGTGTCGATATGCGCACTGGTCATGGACGGGCCCCCTGGTGGTGCGGATGGGACGATGGTGTCAATTGCTTCATAACTAAAGCAATCAACAGGCCAGGCTGATGGATCAGGGCGCCGGCGCAAACTCGCGCAGCAGATCGCGGCCGATGATGAGCTGCTGCACCTCGGTCGCACCCTCGTAGATGCGCAGGGCGCGGATCTCGCGGTACAGGCGCTCCACGGTCTGGCCACTGACCACGCCCTGCCCGCCCCACAGTTGCAGCGCGGCGTCTATCACCTGCTGCGCGCCCTCGGTGGCGGCCATCTTGGCCATGGCGGCCTCGCGCGTCACGGTGTGGCCCTGGTCGCGCTTCCACGCGGCGCGATAGGTGAGCAGCGCGGCGCTGTCCACGGTGGTGGCCATCTGCGCCAGGCTGGCCTGCGTCAGCTGGAAGTCCCCCAGCACGCCCTTGAACATGTGCCGCGTGCTGGCGCGCTCCAGGCCCTCTTGCAGTGCACGCCGTGCAAAACCGAGCGCGGCCGCGGCCACCGAGGTGCGGAACACATCGAGCGTGCGCATGGCCACCTTGAAGCCCTCGCCCGCCGCGCCCAGCCGGTTGGCGAGGGGGATGCGGCAGTTGTCAAAGCGCAGCCGCGCCAGCGGGTGCGGCGCGATCACGGCGATGCGCTCGGCCACCGAGAAGCCTGGCGCATCGGCCGGCACCACGAAGGCCGAGATGCCGCGCGCGCCCGGTGCCTCGCCGGTGCGGGCGAACACCACGTAGAAGTCCGCAATGCCGCCGTTGGAGATCCAGGTTTTCTCGCCGTCGAGCACCACCGTGTCGCCCTCCACCCGGGCGCTGCAGGCCATGGCGGCCACGTCCGATCCGGCGTCGGGCTCGGACAGCGCAAAGGCGGCAATCGCCCTGCCCTGTGCCACGGCGGGCAGCCAGTGCGCCTTCTGCTCGGGCGTGCCGTGCAGGCTGATGGCGCCCGAGCCCAGGCCCTGCATGGCAAAGGCGAAATCGGCCAGGCCGTTGTGGCGCGCCAGCGTCTCGCGCACCAGGCACAGGGTGCGGGTGTCCAGCGCCTCGCCGCTGCCGCCATGCGCGGTGCCGGCCACCGCGTGGCGCAGCCAGCCGGCATCGCCCAAGCGGCGCACCAGGGTGCGGCAGTCGGCGTCCACGTCCTCGCTGTGCAGGTGCGCCACGTGCTCGGCCGCCCAGGCGTCCAGCTCCAGTGTCAGGGCCTTGTGTCGCGCCTCGAAGAAAGGCCAGTCCAGATGCTCTTGGTGCTGCATGGCCTGGCCCTCAGTTGCCCTGGAAGACGGGTTTGCGCTTTTCGGCGAACGCGTGGTAGGCGCGGGAGAAGTCCTCGGTCAGCATGCACAGCGCCTGGGCCTGGGCCTCGGACTCAATGGCTTCGTCCAGGCCCATGGCCCATTCCTGGTGCAGCATGGTCTTGGTGATGCCGTTGGCAAAGCTCGGGCCCTGGGCGATGTCGCGCGCCAGCGCCTGGGCCTGCTCCAGCAGCTCTTCTGGTGCGCACAGGCGGTTCAGGAAACCCCACTGCGCGGCCTCTTCACCGCCCAGCGCGCGGCCGGTGTAGAGCAGTTCGCTGGCCCGGCCCTGGCCGATGATGCGCGGCAGTACGGCGCAGGCGCCCATGTCGCAGCCCGCCAGGCCCACGCGGTTGAACAGAAATGCCGTCTTGCTGCGCGCCGTGCCCAGGCGCATGTCGGACGCCATGGCCAGGATGGCGCCGGCCCCGGCGCAGATGCCGTCGATGGCGGCGATCACCGGCTGCGGGCAGTGCCGCATGGCCTTGACCAGGGCGCCTGTCATGCGGGTGAACATCAGCAGCTCGGGCGCGGGCAGGCCGATCAGCGGGCCGATGATTTCGTGCACGTCGCCGCCCGAGCAGAAATTGCCGCCGGCGCCGTGCAGCACCACGGCCTGCACGTCGTCGGCATAGCGCAGTTGCTCGAACAGGTCGCGCAGCTCGGCGTAGGAGTCGAACGTCAGCGGGTTCTTGCGCTCGGGCCGGTCCAGCGTGATGGTGGCCACGCCGTCCTGCACGGACCAGCCGAAGTGCTGCGCGGCATAGCCGGCCAGGCTGCGGCGGTTGCCGGCGAGCAGGGAGGGGTTGAGGGGCATGGTGGCTTGTCTCCTTGAAATATGCGGCCGGCTTCAGCCCGCGTCCTTGGCGTCTGCGGTGAGCTGCACGCGCAGATCGCCCAGCAGGCCGTGCATCTGGCGCTGCTCGGCCGCGCCCAGGCCGGCAAAGATCTCGACCACCCAGGCTTCGTGCACGGCGGCGATCTTCTCGAAGGCGCGGCGGCCCTTGGGCGTGAGGCGCACCTGGGAAGAGCGCCGGTCCTCCGGGTTGGTGCTGCGCTCGACAAAACCGTCTTTCTCCAGCTCGTCGGTGAGGCCGGTGACGTTGCCACCGGTCACCATCAGGAAGCGCGACAGCGCGCTCATGCGCAGGCCTTCCGGGTTGCGGTGGAGTTGGGCCAGGTAGTCGAAACGCGCCAGCGTGATACCGAACTCGGCACGCAGGCGCTTGCGGATCAGGGTCTCGATCTGGGTGCTGCAAGACAGCAGCCGCAGCCAGAGCTTGAGCGACTGGTGGTCGTCCGAGGCCACGCGGCCTTCCAGGCCGATGCTCTGGTCGTCCAGCAGGCGCTCGGCCGTCATCTTGGGATTGCGTTTCACATCACCTCCCCGCCGGAGACGGATATGCACTGTCCGGTGACCGCACCGGCACCCTCGCCGCATAGCCACAGCACTGCGTCGGCCACCTGCTGCGGCTGCACCAGGCGTTGCTGCGGGTTGCTGCGCTCGAAGCTGGCGCGGGCCTCGGCCTGGCTGCGGCCGGTGGTGGCGACCACGCGGGCGATGCTCTCTTGCAGGATCTCGGTCTCGGTATAGCCGGGGCAGACGGCGTTGACGGTGATGCCCTTGGCGGCCACTTCCAGCGCCACCGACCGCGTCAGCCCGACCACGCCGTGCTTGGCCGCGGTGTAGGCCGCCACATAGGCATAGCCGCGCTGGCCGGCCGTGCTGGCGATGTTGACGATGCGGCCCTGGCCGGCGGTGAGCATGTCGGGCAGCGCCTGTTGCATGCAGTGGAAGCTGCCGGACAGGTTCACGTCCAGCATGCGCTGCCACAGCGCGCGCGAGGTCTTGGCAAAGGGCGCGCTCTCGGCCTGGCCGGCGTTGTTGACCAGGATGGCGACCGGGCCGTGCCGCTCACGCGCGGCAGCAAAGGCGCGGGCTAAAGCGTCTGGATCAGTCACGTCGGCCACGATGGCGGCGGCCTGCGGCAGTTCGGCAGCCAGCGCCTGGAGCGGCGCCAGGCGCCGGCCCAGCAGGCTCAGGCGCACGCCGCGCGCCGCCAGCGCGCGGGCAATGGCCGCACCTATGCCCTGCCCGGCACCGGTGATGACGGCATGCAGGTCTTGCATCAGACGGGCTCCTTGGCCTGGGGCGCAGCGGCCTGCGCCTGGGCGCGCTCGCGGGCGTAGCCCGATTCGAGCTGGCCCTTGGCCGAGCGGTAGGCGCGTGGCCAGTCGATGGCGGTGTAGCCGATGCGCGCGGCCTGGTCCAGCGTCCAGGCCGGGTTGGCCAGGTGCGGGCGCGCGATGGCGCACAGGTCGGCGCGGCCGGCGGCGATGATGCTGTTGACGTGGTCGGCCTCGGAGATGGCGCCGACCGCGATGGTGGCAATGCCCGCCTCGTTGCGGATGCGGTCGGAGAACGGCGTCTGGAACATGCGCCCATACACCGGCTTCTCCAGCTTGCTGACCTGGCCGGACGAACAGTCGACCATGTCGGCGCCCGCAGCCTTGAAGGCGCGTGCGATCTGCACCGCGTCGGCCGGCGTGGTGCCGCCCTCCACCCAGTCGTGGGCCGAGATGCGCACCGACATCGGCAGGTGTGCGGGCCATGCCCTGCGCACCGCGGCGAACACGTCCAGCGGGTAGCGCAGCCGGTTCTCCAGCGAGCCGCCATAGTCGTCCGTGCGCTGGTTGGTCAGCGGCGAGATGAAGGACGACAGCAGGTAGCCGTGGGCGCAATGCAGCTCCAGCCAATCCGCGCCGGCCTCTGCGGCCCAGCGGGCGGACTGTGCGAACTGCGCCAACACCTCGTCCATGTCGGCGCGGGTCATGGCGCGCGAATGCTGGCTGACACCCTCCAGGTACTGCTGGGGCGAGGCCGACAGCAGCGGCCAGTTGCCCTCGGGCAGCGGCTGGTCTATGCCGTCCCAGGCCACGCGGGTGGAGGCCTTGGCGCCGGCGTGGCCTATCTGCAGCGCAAACTTGGCATCGCTGTTTGCATGAATCCAGTCGGCAATGCGCTTCCAGGCGTCGCGCTGGGCCTCGGTGTAGAGGCCCGGGCAGCCAGGGGTGATGCGGCCTTCGGCGCTGACGCAGGTCATCTCGGCAAACACCATGGCCGCGCCGCCCATGGCACGCGCGCCCAGGTGCACCAGGTGGTAGTCGCCGGCGATGCCGTCCACGGCCGAGTACTGCGCCATGGGCGATACCACCACGCGGTTCTTGAGCGTGACGCTGCGCAGCGTGAAGGGCGTGAACATGGGCGGCGGCGCAGCCGCGCCAGGCGGCAGCGTGACACCGGCAGCCTGGGCAAACCAGCGCTCGTAGCCCTCCAGCCAGGCGCGGTCGCGCAGGCGCAGGTTCTCGTGCGAGATGCGCTGCGAGCGGGTGAGCATCGAGTACATGAACTGCTCGGGCGGCAGGGTGTCGGCATAGCGCTCGCCCACCGCCTCGAACCATTCCATGGCGTTCCAGGCGGCGTTCTGCAGGCGCAGCACGTCGACGCTGCGCAGCGCCTGGTAGCGCTGCAGCACCTCGGGGATGTCGGCCGGGCGGTAGCCCACCTCATCGAACTGGCGCACCAGCTCGATCGCGTCCTCCAGCGCCAGCTTGGTGCCCGAGCCGATGGCGAAGTGCGCGGTGTGCACCGCGTCGCCCATCAGCACCACATGGCTGTTGCCGTTGAACAGCGACCACTGCTCGCAACGCACGCGCTGGAAGTTGAGCCAGGCCGAGCCGCGCAGGTGGCGCGCGTTGCTCATCAGCGGCTGGCCCTGCAGGTGCTTGGCAAACAGCTTCTCGCAGAAGGCGATGGAGGCCTCGGTATCCATCTGATCCAGCCCGTGGGCCCGCCAGACATGCTCGGGCGTCTCGACGATGAAGGTGGTGGTGTCCGGGTCGAACTGGTAGACATGCGCCTGGAACCAGCCGTGCTCGGTCTTCTCGAAGGTGAAGTTGAAGGCGTCGTAGCGCCGGTGCGTGCCCAGCCAGATGAAGCGGTTGGGCCGGGTCACGATGTCGGGCTTGAAGACATGCGCGTGCTTGCGGCGGACCTTGGAGTTGACGCCGTCGCAGGCCACGACCAGGTCGGCGTCTGGGAAGTCGGCATCCGACTCGACCTCGCGCTCGAACTCCAGCACCACACCCAGCGCTTCGCAGCGCCGCTGCAGGATGTTGAGCAGGCGCTTGCGGCCAATGCCGACGAAGCCGTGGCCGCCGCTGCGGATGCGGCAGCCCTTGAAGTCCAGCTCGATATCGTCCCAGTGGTTGAAGGCGCGCTCGATGTCGGCCGCTGTCTCGGCGTCCCAGGCCCGCATGTTCTGCAGCGTGGCGTCGGAGAACACTACGCCCCAGCCGAAGGTGTCATAGGGCTTGTTGCGCTCGACCACGGTGATGTCGTGCGCCGGGTTGCGCTTTTTCATCAGCAGCGCCAAGTACAGGCCCGCCGGGCCACCGCCGATGCACACCACCTTCATGGGGATTTCCAGGGTCGAGTTGATTACCTGCCAGGCAATCTATTCGTCATTACTTTAGTTGTCAACTATATAAACCAGCAGCCCAGGCCGCTTGCGGACGGGCTGGGGGCTGTGGCATCGTGGCGGCCATGCCTGCACCCAACACCTCCCCCGACCTGGCGGCCTTCTACGACCGCGAGTTCAATACCCGCCTGGGCATCGCCGACCCGGCTGCGCTGCTGGCCGGGTGGCAGGCGCGGGCACGCAAGGCGCGGGCCAGCCTGCGCGGCCACCGGGACCTGGCCTACGGGCCGGGACCGCGCGAGCGGCTGGACCTGTTCCCGGGGGCGCAGGACGCCCCCCTGCTGGTCTTCATCCATGGCGGCTTCTGGCGCGCCCGCGACAAGGACGAGTTCACCTGGGTGGCCGAGCCCTACGTGGCGCGTGGCGTGTCGGTGGCACTGGTGGAGTACGCGCTGGCGCCGGAGGTGACGCTCACCACCATCGCCGGGCAGGTCCAGGCCGCGCTGGCGTGGCTGCACCGTCATGCGGCGCGCCATGGGGTTCATTTCAGTGCCATGGTCGTCGCCGGCCATTCCGCCGGTGGGCAGCTGGCCGCCCTGGAAGGGTGCCGGCCGCCCTCGCCCGGCGCGCCGTCCCCGCGTGCGGTAGTGCTGGTCAGCGCGCTGTCGGACCTGCAGACCGTCCAGTGCGCGCCCTCGCTGGACCAGGACCTGCACATCAGCGACGACGAGGTGCTGCACCTGAGCCCGGCCCGGCTGCAGCCGGTGGCCGGCGTGCAGGTGGTGACGGCCGTGGGCAGCGCCGAGAGCCGCGAGTTCCTGCGGCAGAACGCGCTATTTGCCCAGCATTGGGGCAGCGCCCGGGTACGCGACATCGCGTTGCCGGGCGGCAATCATTTCAGTGCTTGCGAGGCGTTGGCGGATGAGGAGCATCCGCTGTTCGAGGCGGTGATGGGTCTCTGCGGGACGCGATGAACACCGCGGCTGCCATGCTATCCAATATATAGCGTGAAACCTATGAAGCGCCTTGGCTACAGGCACTTTTCGCTTGAAGTGCCGTATTGCAGGCGCTCACACCTCCAGCCACTCCTTGCGCACGCCCGTGTTCTCGCGCAGGCCTGCAGGGGTTCCCTCGAACACGATGCTGCCGTGCCCCATGACCAGCACCCGGTCGGAGATCTCCATGGCGATGGTGAGCTTCTGCTCGATCAGCAATACCGAAATGCCGCGGTCCTTGAGCCGGCGCAGGTACTGGCCGACCAGTTCGACGATCTTGGGTGCCAGGCCCTCGGTGGGCTCGTCGATGATGATCAGGTCCGGGTCGCCCATCAGAGTGCGGCACAGCGTGAGCATCTGCTGCTCGCCGCCGGAGAGCACGCCGGCCTCGGTGTGCTGGCGCTCCTTCAGGCGCGGGAACATGGCGTACATGTCCTCGAAGGACCAGCGGCTGCCCTTGCCCGCGCCCTTCTGCCCCAACAGCAGGTTCTGGTGCACGGTGAGCTTGGGAAAGATGTCGCGGTTCTCGGGCACGTAGCCCAGCCCCAGGTGGGCGATCTCGTAGGCCTTGCGGCCCTCCAGCGAGCGATCCTTCCAGACCAGGCTGCCCTGCCAGTCGACCAGGCCCATGATGGCCTTGGCGGTGGTGGAGCGGCCTGAGCCGTTGCGCCCGAGCAGCGCGACGATCTCGCCCGGCTGCACGTCGAACGAGACGCCGTGCAGCACGTGGCTCTTGCCGTAGTAGGCGTGGAGCTTGTCGATCCTGAGCATCAATGGCCCCCTTCTTCTGCCTGGCTGTCGGCCACGGCGGAGCCCAGGTAGGCCTCCTGCACGCGGCGGTTGGCCCGCACCGCTTCCGGCGTGTCGAAGGCGATGACCTCGCCATAGACCACCACCGCGATCTTGTCGGCCAGGCCGAACACCACGCCCATGTCGTGCTCCACCGTCAGCAGCGTCTTGCCCACGGTGACCTCGCGGATCAGGCTGATGAAGTGCCGGGTCTCGCTGCGGCTCATGCCCGAGGTGGGTTCGTCCAGCAGGATCACGTCGGCGCCGCCGGCAATGGTGACGCCGATCTCCAGCGCACGCTGTTCGGCATAGGTGAGGTTGACCGCCAGCACGTCGCGCTTGGACTTGAGGCCGATCATGCCCAGCAGCTGCTCGGCCCGCGCGTTGGCGTCGTGCAGCCGTGACAGGAAGCGCAGGAAGCTGTAGCGGTAGCCCAGGCTCCACAGCACGCCGCAGCGCAGGTTCTCGAACACGCTGAGCTTGGGGAAGATGTTGGTGATCTGGAAGCTGCGCGCCAGGCCCATGCGGTTGATCTCGTACGGCGGCTTGCCGTCTATGCGCTGGCCATGCAGCAGCACCTCGCCGCTGGTGGGCGCGAGCCGGCCGCTGATCAGGTTGAACAGCGTGGACTTGCCCGCGCCGTTGGGGCCGATGATGGCGACGCGCTCGCCTTGCGCCACGGACAGGCTGGCGCCACGGATGATGTCGGTACGGCCGAAGCTCTTGCGCAGGTCGCGCAGTTCGATGGCGGGCGGCACGGCATTCATTGCGCAGGCTCCATGCTGCGCACCGTGGCGCGGACTTTCGTGGGACGGCACGGCGTGAAGTTCATGCCGACTCCTTCATGCGCAACTGGTGCTCGATGGCTTCCTGCGCTGCACTCCAGCGCAGCATGAAACGCCGCCGCGCGGCTTCGAGCAGCGCCAGGCCCACGGCCAGCACCAGCACCGCACCCACCCAGCTCATGGCCCGGTCCACGTGCAGCGTCAGGCCCAGGAAGGGCAGCTCCGGCCCCAGCGCCGCATTGAGCTGAACGTGGTAGAGCATCTCGATCACGGCGGCGGCGCCGGCCAGCGCCACCAGCGCGCCCACCAGCAGGGCCGCATAGCCGGGCAGCAGCGGCTTGAAGCGGCCAAAGCGCAGCACCCGCAGGTTCATCATGACCAGGCTGGCGATGCCGCCGGGGGCATACATCACCATGACCAGGAAGGCCAGGCCCAGGTACAGCAGCCAGGCCTTGGTCAGCTCCGACAGCAGCACCGACGCGAACACCAGCAGCACGGCGCCGATCATCGGCCCGAAGAAAAAGGTTGCGCCGCCCAGGAAGGTGAACAGCAGGTAGCCGCCCGAACGCAGCACGCTCACGCTGTCGGCGGCGGTGACGATCTCGAAGTTGATCGCCGCCAGGCCGCCGCCCACGCCGGCAAAGAAGCCGGCGATGATGAAGGAGAAGTAGCGCACCCGCTGCGTGTTGTAGCCGATGAACTCGACCCGCTCCGGGTTGTCGCGCACCGCGTTGAGCATGCGTCCCAGCGGCGTGCCGGTGAAGGCGAACATCAGCCCGGTGCAGACGAAGCAGTAGACGGCGATCAGGTAGTACACCTGGATCTGCGGGCCGAAGTCCAGCCCCAGGAATTTGGCGCCATAGACGCGGTCGGAGGTGATGCCGCCCTCGCCGCCAAAGAACTCGGGGAACATGAGCGCCATCGAGGCCACCAGCTCGCCGATGCCCAGCGTGATCATGGCGAAGGTAGTGCCCGACTTGCGCGTGGTGACAAAGCCCAGCACCGCCGCGAACACCAGCCCGGCCAGCCCGCCGACGGCGGGGATCAGCACCAGCGGCACCTGCAGGCCGCCCTGCCGCGCCGCCATGTTCATGGCATGCACGGCGATGAAGGAGCCCAGGCCGGTGTACACCGCATGGCCGAAGCTCAGCATGCCGCCCTGCCCCAGCAGGATGTTGTAGGAGAGGCAGATGATGATCAGGTAGCCGATCTGCGACAGCATGGTGAGCGCCAGGCTGCTGGTGAACAGCAGCGGCGCGACGGCCAGCGCCAGCGCGAACAGCGACCAGAGCACGAAGCGGCCGATGTTCAGCGGCTGGAAGCGGTAGTGGGTGGAAGGAGCGTGCATATCAGTCCTCCCGCGTGCCCAGAAGGCCCTTGGGGCGGAAGATCAGCATCAGTACCAGCAGCAGGTAGGGCAGGATGGGCGCCACCTGCGAGATCGTGAGCTTGAGCAGCGGGTAGCCGAAGGTCTGGTCGGTCACGGCCATGCCGAGCGAGCGCAGGCCGCCGGCCAGCGACCAGTCCAGCGCCACGGCGAAGGTCTGCAGCAGCCCGATCAGCAGCGAGGCCAGGAAGGCCCCCGCCAGCGAGCCCATGCCGCCGACCACGACCACCACGAAGACGATGGAGCCGACCGAGGCCGCCATGGCGGGTTCGGTGATGTAGGTGTTGCCGCCGATCACACCGGCCAGCCCGGCCAGCGCGGCTCCGCCGCCGAACACCAGCATGAACACGCGCGGCACGTTGTGGCCCAGCGCCTCGACCATGTCCGGGTGCTTCAGCGCCGCCTGTATCACCAGCCCGATGCGGGTGCGGGTCAGCAACAGCCAGACCGACAGCAGCATGAGCAGCGCCACCAGCATGATGAAGGAGCGCGATTTCGGGAACTGCGTGCCGTACAGCGTGAACAGCGGCCCCTGCAGCTGGGTGGGCAGGCCGTAGGGCACGGTGGAGCGGCCCCAGACCAGCTGCACCAGCTCCAGCACCAGGTAGGACAGGCCGAAGGTCACGAGCAGCTCCGGCACGTGGCCGAACTTGTGCACCCGGCGCAGGCTGTAGCGCTCGAACACGGCGCCGAGCGCCCCCACCAGAAGGGGCGCCACGAACAGCGCAGGCCAGAAGCCCACGGCCTTGGAGATCGAATAGGCGAAGTACGCACCCAGCATGTAGAAGCTGGTGTGGGCGAAGTTGAGCACGCCCATCATGCTGAAGATGAGGGTGAGCCCGGAGCTGAGCATGAACAGCAGCAGCCCGTAGCTCACCCCGTTGAGCAGGGAGATGACCAGGAATTCAGGATTCATCGCGTCGGCGCTTGTCGAGGAAAAGCCACGCCCGCAGGCCGGCCGGGCCGGCATTGCGGGATGGCAGGGACCGGCTGCGCCGGGTCATGGGCCGCGGGGGCCGCGCGCACCCCATGGCGAAGGAGCCGGCATGCAGGCACGCGCGATCAGGAGCCCGGGCGCTTCATCTGGCACGAGGTCGGCGTGCTGGCGACGTAGGCGTCGTAGTACTTGACCGGCGCCAGCGTATAGCCGGTGTTCTCAGGACTATAGGGGTACTTGGCGCTGGCCTTCTCCCAGCGCGCGATGTAGAGGCCCTGCTGCAGCTGATGGTCGGCCTTGCGCAGCTCGACATCGCCGTTGTAGCTCTTGAACTTCAGGCCCTCGAGCGCGGCGGCGACCTTTACCGGATCGGTCGACTTGGCCTTGACCATGCCGTCCACCAGCGCCTGGAACACCGTGTAGATGTCCGTGGTGTACATGTCGTCGTTGAAGCGCGTCTTGTACAGGTCCGCCAGCCGCTGGATCTCGCCGCCCATGTTGTAGTGGCCGTAGCCCACCTGGTACACCTTGCCGTCCGAGGCAGCCCCCATGGCGGTGGGCGTGCCCGTGGTGACGGCATAGTAGGTATAGAACTTCACGTTCAGGCCGGCATCGTTGGCGGCCTTGATCAGCAGCGCCAGGTCCGAGCCCCAGTTGCCGGTGATGACCGAGTCGGCGCCCGACTGCTTGATCTTGGCGATGTAGGGGGCGAAGTCGCGCACCTGGGCGAGCGGGTGCAGGTCGTCGCCGACGATCTCGATGTCCGGGCGCTTGGCCTTCAGGTTCTCCTTGGCGAACTTCGACACCTGCTGGCCGTGCGAGTAGTTCTGTCCGATGAGGTAGACCTTCTTGATGTCGGGCTGCTCCTTCATGTAGGTGGTCAGCGCCTCCATCTTCATGGACGTGTCGGCGTCGAAGCGGAACTGCCAGTAGCTGCACTTGCTGTTGGTCAGGTCAGGATCGACCGCGGCGTAGTTGAGGTAGAGCGCCTCCTTGCCCGGATTGCGCGCATTGTTCTTCTCCAGCGCGTCGATGATGGCCAGCGCGGGGCCCGAACCGTTGCCCTGCACGATGTAGCGTGCGCCCTGGTCCATGGCCGAGCGCAGCGCGCTGGTGGTTTCCTGCGGGCTGAGCTTGTTGTCGATGCCGATGATCTCGAACTTCACCCCTGCGGCGTTCTTCTTGCTGAATTCCTCTGCCAGGAACTGGAAGGTCTTCAGCTGGTTGGTCCCCACCGCGGCCATCAGGCCCGACAGGGGGTCGAGCCAGGCAATCTTCACGGTCTGCCCGCTCTGTGCCGACGCGCCGGCGGCAAGTGCCAGCAAGGTGGAAGCCACCATCGTCTTCAGGGTGAATCGCATGCTTGTCTCCTGAGGGTTGTCTCGGTGCGGCCAGCTTACAAAGCTTGTCCGGCCCCCTGCACAGGGAATGCCCGTAGCGGCCGCAGCCCCCTGTAACCTGGGCGACTGCGCGGCCTGCCGGGCTCAGCCGGCCGTGGGCAGGCGGTAGTCCTTCAGCTGCTCGCGCAGCCGCGCCTTGAGCATCTTGCCGGTGGCCCCGAGCGGGATGGTCTCGACGAACACGACATCGTCCGGCACCTGCCACTTGGCGGCCTTGCCGTCGTAGAACCGCAGCAGTTCGTCGCGCTCCAGCACGGCACCAGGGCGCCGCACCACGGCCACCACGGGACGCTCGTCCCACTTGGGATGCGGCATGCCGATGCACGCCGCCATGGCCACGGACGGATGGGCCATGGCGATGTTCTCGATGTCGATCGAGCTGATCCATTCGCCGCCGGACTTGATCACGTCCTTGCTGCGGTCGGTGATCTGCATGAAGCCGTCGGCATCGATGGTGGCGACGTCGCCCGTGGGGAACCAGCCGCGCCCCTGCGCGTCCGGCACCAGCGGGCTGGCGTCGCCGCCGTAATAGGAGTCGACGGTCCACGGCCCGCGCACGTAGAGGTCGCCATAGGTCTTGCCATCCCAGGGCAGCTCGCGGCCGTCGTCACCGACGATCTTCATGTCCACGCCGTAGATGGCGCGGCCCTGCTTCATGCGGATCTTCATCTGCTGATCGGCCGGCAGCGCCAGGTGCTTGTTCTTGAGCGTGCAGAGCGTGCCCAGCGGCGACATCTCGGTCATGCCCCAGGCGTGCAGCACCTCCACGCCATAGTCGTCCTGGAAGGCGGTGATCATGGCCGGCGGGCAGGCCGAGCCGCCGATCACCGTGCGCTTGAGCGTGGAGAAGCGCAGGCCCTGCGGCTTCATGTGGCCCAGCAGCATCTGCCAGACGGTGGGCACGCCGGCGGCGAAGGTCACGCCCTCGGCCTCGATCAGCTCGTAGACCGACTTGCCGTCCAGCGCCGCGCCGGGGAACACCAGCTTGCAGCCTGTGAGCAGCGCCGAGTACGGAATGCCCCAGGCATTGACGTGGAACATGGGCACCACCGGCAGCACCGAGTCGCGCGCCGACAGCGCCATCACGTCGGGCAGCGCCGAGCCATAGGCGTGCAGCACGCTGGAGCGGTGGCTGTAGAGCACCGCCTTGGGGTTGCCGGTGGTGCCGCTCGTGTAGCACATGCTCGATGCGGTGTTCTCGTCGAGCCGGGGCCAGTCGTAGCGGTCGGACTGCGCCCCGATCCAGCCCTCGTAGCTCACCAGGCCCGGAATGCCGCTGTCGGCCGGCAGCTTGTCGGCGTCGCACAGGGCCACCCAGTGCCGGATCGTCGGGCAGCGGGCGTGCACCGCCTGCACGATGGGCAGGAAGCACATGTCGAAGCACAGCACCTGGTCCTCGGCGTGGCCGGCGATCCAGACGATCTGGTCGGGGTGCAGGCGCGGATTGATGGTGTGCAGCACGCGTCCGGAGCCGCTCACGCCGTAGTACAGCTCCAGGTGACGGTAGCCGTTGACCGCCAGCGTGGCCACCCGGTCGGCCGGCGCCAGGCCCACGCCGTCGAGCGCATTGGCCACCCGGCGGGCGCGGACCGCCAGGTCGCGGTAGGTGTAGCGGTGCAGGTCGCCCTCCACTCGGCGCGAGACGACCTCGCCATCGCCATGGTGCCGTTCGGCGAATTCGAGCAGGGAGGAGATCAGCAGCGGTTGGCTTTGCATGAGGCCCAGCATGGGTCGATCCTTTGGTCTGAGGCGATGAAGCGGGAGGTTATGTTTCCTGTGCAAGTATTGCGCAGCGCAACATCGCGCCGCTTACGGGATTGCCCTGGGATACCCCTGCTGGCGCGGCCTGCTGCCGAGGTACGGGACAATGGCTGCATGAGCCTGGCCACAGCACCTGACACCACCGCGACACCCGCCCCGACTGCCTTTGCAGCCGTGGACCTCGGCCTGCCCTGGCAGCAGGGCTTTGCCCGCCTGGGGCCGGCCTTCTTCACCGCGCTGCGCCCCACCCCGGTGCCCGCGCCGTACCTGGTGGGCGTGAGCGCGCCGGTGGCGCAATTGCTCGGGCTCGACCCGGCGGCGCTGGCGCGGCCGGAGGTGCTGGACGTCCTGGCCGGCAACCGCCTGCCCGCGGGCACCCAGCCCTATGCCAGCGTCTACAGCGGCCACCAGTTCGGCGTCTGGGCGGGGCAACTGGGCGATGGCCGGGCGATCGCGCTGGGCGAAGTCGCCACCGACGCGCACGGCCATGGCCTGGAAGTGCAGCTGAAGGGCGCGGGCCGCACGCCCTACTCGCGCATGGGCGATGGCCGCGCCGTGCTGCGCTCGAGCATCCGCGAATTCCTCTGCAGCGAGGCCATGCACGGCCTGGGCATCCCGACCACGCGCGCGCTGTGCCTCATCGGCACCGAGGCCGCCGTGCGGCGCGAAGAGGTCGAGACCGGCGCCATCGTCACCCGCGTGGCCGAGAGCTTCGTGCGCTTCGGCCACTTCGAGCACTTTGCGGCGCGCGGCCAGCTCGACGAGCTGCGCCAGCTGGCCGACTACGTGCTGGAGCGCTACTACCCCGCATGCCGCAGCACCGAGCGCTTTGGCGGCAACGCCTACGCCGCGATGCTGGAGCAGGTCGGCCTGCGCACCGCCGCCACCGTGGCGCAGTGGCAGGCCGTGGGCTTCTGCCACGGGGTGATGAATACCGACAACATGAGCATCCTCGGGCTCACCATCGACTACGGGCCGTTCCAGTTCCTGGATGGCTTCGACCCGCGCCATATCTGCAACCACAGCGACAGCCAGGGCCGCTACGCCTTCGACCAGCAGCCCAACGTCGCCTACTGGAACCTGTTCTGCCTGGGGCAGGCGCTGCTGCCGCTGATTGGCGATGAAGCCACCACGCTGGCGGCACTGGAACCCTACCGCGACCGCTTTCCCCAGGAGTACCTGGGCCGCATGCGCGCCAAGCTCGGCCTGGCCGACGCACAGGAGGGCGATGCCGCCCTGCTCGACCGGCTGCTGCGGCTGATGGCCGGCGGCAAGGTGGACTGGACCATCTTCTGGCGACGACTGTCGCACTACGTTACGGATGGCGCCCTGGAGCCGGTGCGCGACCTGTTTCCCGACCGGGAGGCCTTCGATCAGTGGTTGCTACTGTATTCAGAGCGGCTCCCCCAGGAGCAGCATGGGCTTACTGGCGATTTGATGCTGAAGACCAATCCAAAGTTCGTGCTGCGCAACCATTTGGGCGAGCTGGCCATCCAGCGCGCGAAACTTCGGGACTTCGGCGGAGTCGATACCTTGTCGAACCTGCTGGCGTCCCCTTATGACGAACATCCTGGCCAGGATGACTACGCCGGCTTCCCGCCCGACTGGGCCTCCCACATAGAGATCAGCTGCTCCTCATGACCGACGACACCTCCCCCCCGCGCAAGACCGATGCCGAATGGAAGGCGCTGCTCGCGCAGAAAGGGGCCGAACCCGGCGCCTTCGAGGTCACGCGACATGCCGCCACCGAGCGCCCCTTCACCGGCAAGTACAACGCCGTGTGGGCCGATGGCAGCTACCACTGCATCTGCTGCGGCAACACGCTGTTCGACGCCAGCACCAAGTTCGACGCCGGCTGCGGCTGGCCGAGCTTCTCCGAGGCCGTGCCTGGCGCGATCCGCGAGATCGTCGACCGCAGCCATGGCATGGTGCGTACCGAGACCGTCTGCGCCCGCTGCGACGCCCACCTGGGCCACGTGTTCCCCGATGGCCCTGCGCCGACCGGCCTGCGCTACTGCATGAATTCCGCGTCGCTCGACTTCACCCCCGAGGCCTCCTGACCGACAGGCGGCCACCGGACGGCAGGCGACAATCGCGCTTTTTGCCACCGCGATCCTGCCGTCCTCCACCGGAACAACTCCACGCCGCATGAAACTGCTGATCGACTTCTTCCCCATCATCCTGTTCTTCGCCGCCTTCAAGCTGTACGGGATCTACGCGGCCACGGGCATCGCCATCGCGGCCACCATCGTGCAGATCAGCTACCTGCGCTGGCGCCATGGCCGCATCGAGCCCATGCAGTGGGTGAGCCTGGCCGTGATCGTGCTGTTCGGCGGCGCCACGCTGATCGCCCACAACGACACCTTCATCAAGTGGAAGCCCACGGTGCTGTACTGGGTGATGGGCGCCGTGCTCATGGCCGGCCAGCTGATCTTCCGCAAGAACCTGCTCAAGTCGGTGATGGGCTCGCAGATGCAGCTGCCCGACCACGCCTGGCGCGTGGCCAACTGGAGCTGGATCGGCTTCTTCGCCGTGATGGGCGCGCTCAACCTGTGGGTGGCGTTCAACTACGACACCGACACCTGGGTCAACTTCAAGCTGTTCGGCGGCATGGGGCTGATGGTGGTCTTCGTGATCGCGCAGGCCGTGTACCTGAGCCGCTTCATGACCGCGGACGAGGCCAAGCCCGAATGAGCGCACCGGCCCTCTCCCTCACCGCCGCAGGCCTGCACGAGCGCCTGGCCGAAGTGCTGTCGCCCACCCGGCTCGAAGTGCTGGACGAAAGCGCCGCGCACGCGGGCCACGTGGGTGCAAACGGCACCGGCTTCGGCACCCATTTCCGGGTGCGGATCGCAGCACCCGCATTCGCCGGAAAGCCGCGCGTGGCGCAGCATCGGCTTGTGTATGATGCGCTGCGCGATTTCATCGACCAGGGCGTACATGCGCTGGCGATCGAAACACTCTGAAACCGTTGCGATTGCCAACCCTTTTCTTTCCCCCTGGCCCTCCGGCCGTCCCTTCGCCGCAGCGCCTCCGGTAGTGCAGCGTTTCTCCCCCTCCCCTTCGAAACCTCCAGGACTCTCAAGGAAACAACCATGCAGAAAACCCGTGCGTCCGGCATCGCAGCCGTAGCTCTCATGACCGCGCTGGCCCTGCCGGCCTTCGCCCAGAACATCGCCGTGGTCAACGGCAAGGCCGTGCCGAAGTCGCGCGCCGACATCCTGACCCAGCAGGTGGAGAAGTCCGGCCGCCCGATCACGCCGGAAGTGCAGCAGCAGATCAAGGACGAGGTCATCGCCCGCGAAGTCTTCATCCAGGAAGCGCAGAAGACCGGCCTGGAAGCCACCGAGGACTACAAGAACCAGATCGAACTGGCCCGCCAGACCATCCTGATCCGCGAACTGTTCGCCGACTACGTCAAGAAGAACCCGGTCACCGACGCGGAAGCCAAGGCCGAGTACGACAAGGTCGTGGCAGCCAACGGCGGCAAGGAATACAAGGCGCACCACATCCTGGTCGAGAAGGAAAGCGACGCCAAGGACATCATCGCCCGCCTGAAGAAGGGTGCGAAGTTCGACGACATCGCCAAGAAGCAATCGAAGGACACCGGCTCCGGTGCCAACGGCGGCGCGCTGGACTGGGCCAGCCCGAACAGCTACGTGCCGGAATTCACCGCAGCCCTGGTCAAGCTCAAGAAGGGCGAGACCACGACCGACCCGGTCAAGAGCCAGTTCGGCTGGCACGTCATCCGCCTGGACGACGTGCGCGATGCCAAGCTGCCCTCGTTCGAGGAAGTCAAGCCGCAGCTGATGCAGCAGCTGCAACAGCAGAAGCTGGCCAAGTACCAGGAAGACCTGCGCGCCAAGGCCAAGATCGAGTAAGCGCTCCCGCGCCCTTGACGAACGGCCCTTCGGGGCCGTTTTTCATGCCTGCAGGGAACGGGAATAGCTACCAGATATATAGCAGCATGCCAAGGTAGCACCAGGGCTTCTGCCACTTTTCCTGCAGACTCAGCCGCCGTGCCGCCAAGCCGCCAGCAAGGCCAGCGCCCCCAGCAGCACCGGCTGGTGCAGCATGTACCAGGGCAGGCTGTGGCGCCCCAGCCAGGCCAGCGGACGCAGCGCGGCCCTGCCCTGCCCGGCCGCCAGCCAGTGCGGCCGGCGCCGCTGTACCCAGGTGCCGGCGGCCACGCCCCACCACAACGCGCCCAGCCAGGGAAAGACCGGCACATAGTCTTCCGTCACCGGCTTGCGGGTGATCCAGCCGAGCCAGTTGAGCGCGGGGCCATTGAAGAGCGGCGCCAGCGCGCCGTCCTGCTGCAGCAGCGCCCCGGCCAGCCAGGGCGAGGCCACGGCCAGCGCGCCCAGCGGCCAGAGCCAGGGGCCGGCACCCACCGTGAGCCGCGCCACCACCAGCATCACGGCCAGCCCATGCAGCACCCCGAAGTAGATGAAGCTGCGCGGAAACAACCACCATGAGCCGGCCGTGACCAGCAGCGCGCAGCCCGCCACCTGCCGCCAGCGCCGCCAGAAGCGCGCCCAGTCCTGCCCCTGTCCCACGGCAAGCGCCTGCCCCAGGCCGGCGCAGAACACGAACAGGCTGACGATCGCCGTGCGCTGCAGCGTCCAGAACGGATCGCCCAGGAAGTTCTGGCGCCAGAGGCCGTAGTAGGACAGGTCGAAGCAGAAGTGGAAGGCGGTCATCCAGACCACGGCCGCGCCACGCAGGGCATCGACTGCGTCCGCGCGACGGTCGGTCGCCGGCCCCGGAGAGGAAAAAGGCATCATGGCGGGGACGATAACCGAGCGCGACATTACCTCCGCTTCACCGAAGAGGGGGCTTCCGGTCAGGTTGACCGTCTAGAGTGCAGCGCGGACCGGGCGCCGACCCGAGGTCCTCCAGGCGCCGACATACCGGCATGGCATAACGACAGGGAGCACCCCATGACTCTCCTCCATGCTCTCAAGAGCTTCTTCGCCCGGTTCCTGATCAGCCGCGGCTTCTACCGGCACTTCCAGCGCCTGGCGCTGTTCGAATCACTGGCCGGCACCAACGTCAGCCGCGAGATGCCGGCCTCGCTCGGCCAGGCCCTGAGTGCGGCGGCGCACAGCGATGCCACCGCGCTGCTGCAGTCGCTCGGCTCGCGCCCCGAGGGCCTGAGCCAGGACGAGGCCGAGGCGGTGCGCGCCGAGGTCGGACCCAACGAGGTCGCGCAGGACAAGCCGCTGCCGTGGTGGCGCCACCTGTGGCAGTGCTACCGCAACCCGTTCAACCTGCTGCTGACGCTGCTCGCGGTGGTGTCCTGGCTGACGGAAGACACCAAGGCCACCATCGTCATCGGGACCATGGTGGTGCTGTCCACGCTGCTGCGCTTCTGGCAGGAGTCGCGCTCCAATGACGCGGCCGACAAGCTCAAGGCCATGGTGAGCAACACGGCAACCGTGCTGCGGCCCGATGGCGCCGCCACGCCGGCCGAGGCCACGGCCGGCGTGCCGCGCCACGGTGCCAGCCTGCTGCGCGTGGAGGAGCCGATCCGCCAGCTGGTGCCGGGCGACGTGGTGGTGCTGTCCGCAGGCGACATGATCCCCGCCGACCTGCGGGTGCTGGCCGCCAAGGACCTGTTCGTGAGCCAGGCCGCGATGACCGGCGAGTCCATGCCGGTGGAGAAATTCGCCCTGCCGCGCGGCATCGCGGCCACCAACCCGCTGGAACTGGAGAACCTGCTCTTCATGGGCACCAACGTCGTCTCCGGCTCGGCCACCGCGGTGGCCGTGGCCACCGGCGGGCGCACCTACTTCGGCGCGCTGGCGCAGCGCGTGACCGCGATCGACCCGGCCCTGACCTCGTTCCAGGCCGGCGTCAACAAGGTGAGCTGGCTGCTGATCCGCTTCATGATGGTGATGGTGCCGCTGGTGCTGCTGATCAACGGCTTCACCAAGCACGACTGGCTGCAGGCCTTCCTGTTCGCGCTGTCGGTGGCGGTCGGCCTCACGCCCGAGATGCTGCCGATGATCGTTACCTCCACCCTGGCCAAGGGCGCAGTGGTGCTGTCGCGCAAGAAGGTCATCGTCAAGCGCCTGGACGCGATCCAGAACTTCGGCGCCATGGACGTGCTGTGCACCGACAAGACCGGCACGCTGACGCAGGACAAGATCTTTCTGGCGCGCCACACCGACGTCTTCGGCGACGCCTCCGACGACGTGCTGGAGATGGCCTACCTCAACAGCTACTACCAGACCGGGTTGAAGAACCTGCTCGACGTCGCGGTGCTGGAGCATGCCGAGGTCTACCGCGAACTGGAGATCGCCACCGCCTTCCGCAAGGTGGACGAGATCCCGTTCGACTTCACCCGCCGCCGCATGTCGGTGGTGGTGGCCGAGCATGACGAGCACCACCTGCTGGTGTGCAAGGGCGCGGTGGAAGAAATCCTCTCGGTCTGCGACCAGGTGCGCCACGGCGACGCCACCGAGCCGCTCACGCCCGCGCTGCTGGAGCGTATCCGTGCCGTGACCGCCGCCCAGAACGAGGAAGGCCTGCGCGTCGTGGCGGTGGCCGTGCGCGAGATGCCGCCCGCCCGCGACACCTACGGCGTGGCCGACGAGGCCGGCCTGACGCTGGTCGGCTACGTCGCCTTCCTCGACCCGCCCAAGGAAAGCACCGAGCCGGCCATTGCCGCGCTGCACGCGCACGGCGTGGCGGTGAAGGTACTGACCGGCGACAACGAGCGCGTCACCGCCAAGATCTGCCGAGAGGTCGGCCTGTCGATCGACGGCATGCTGCTGGGCGCCGATGTCGAGGCCATGGACAACGCGCAACTGGCGCAGGCGGTGGAACGCGCCAACGTCTTCGCCCGCCTCACGCCCACGCACAAGGAGCGCATCGTGCGCGCGCTCAAGAGCAACGGCCACGTGGTCGGATTCATGGGCGACGGCATCAACGACGCGCCGGCGCTGCGCAGCGCGGACATCGGCATCTCGGTGGACACGGCGGTGGACATCGCCAAGGAGGCGGCCGACATCATCCTGCTCGAAAAAAGCCTGATGGTGCTGGAGGAAGGCGTGCTGGAGGGCCGGCGCACCTTCGCCAACATGCTCAAGTACATCAAGATGACGGCCAGCTCCAACTTCGGCAATGTCTTCTCGGTGCTGGTGGCCAGCGCCTTCATTCCCTTCCTGCCCATGCTGCCCATGCACCTGCTGGTGCAGAACCTGCTCTACGACATCTCGCAGATCGCCATCCCCTTCGACAACGTGGACGCCGAGATGCTGCAGGCGCCACAGCGCTGGCAGCCGGCCGAGATCGGCCGCTTCATGCTGTTCTTCGGGCCGATCAGCTCGGTGTTCGACATCACCACCTTCCTGATGATGTGGTACGTATTCCACGCCAACTCGCCCGAACACCAGACGCTATTCCAGTCGGGCTGGTTCGTGGTGGGCCTGCTCACGCAGACGCTGGTGGTGCACATGATCCGCACGCCCAAAATCCCATTCCTGCAGAGCCGCGCGGCGCCCGCGCTGATGATCGGCACGGCCATCATCATGGCAGTCGGCATCTTCCTGCCCATGGGGCCGCTGGCGCACTACTTCAAGCTGCAGGCGCTGCCGCCGTTCTACTTCGTGTGCCTGGTGCCGATCCTGCTGGCTTACATGGGCCTCACGCAGGCGGTCAAGGGTTTCTATGCGCGGCGGTATGGCTGGCAGTAGTGCCCGGGCTCAGGCGCCGAAGGACACCTCGGCGCTTGGCACTGCGGCTATGCGCGACCTGAAGCTGGTGATGTCGACCAGCGTCGCGTTGTGGTGTGCCCGGATGAACGCGCCCGACGCATGCGGCTTGTCATGCGTGGTGTGCGCATCGGCCGCCAGCAGCACCTCGTAGCCCAGCGCTGCGGCGCGGCGTACCGTCGTGTCGACGCAAAACTCGGACGCATAACCCGCCACCACCACACGGACCACACCGTGCTGCGCCAATAGGTCCGCCAGGTTCGTATCCAGGAAAGAGTCGCCCGTCCGCTTGCCCACCTTCAGGTCGCCCGGCGCCACCTGCAGCCCACTCGCCAGTCCCCAGCCCACCGAGCCCGCCACCAGGGATTCGCCCTGCTCGTGCTGAATGAAGACCACCGGCGCACCGGCCTGCCGGGCACGCTCGGTCAGGGCGTTGATCCGCGCCAGCACCAGCGCGGCTTCGTCCGGGCGAGGCCCGGTATCGAAGAAGGCGTGCTGTACATCGATGACGAGAATGGCTTGCCTCATGGTCACTGGCCGCCATTCCACGTGACGACGAGCCGGCGCGTGGACTGCGGCACGAGGAGGAAGCGGATGCTGATGCCTGAGATCACGGCAGCGCAGGTATGCATCTGCGGCGGCTGGCCGAGGCCGGCGGATGGCGAAGTGCGCATATTCACGCGCAACTGATTGCCCCGCTCCACCGTGGAGGTGATCTGGTTGCCGGCACTGCCACAGAAACTGCTTTCAAAAATCGCAACCACCATGCTGCGGCGGAAGTCCAGGATCTCGTCCGCTGCCGGGATTTCGGCGTACTGGTCGCCCGGATACTTCTGGAAGAAGGCATCCCAGTCGGCCTTGGACCTGATCAAGACCGGCTCCGGCGTATCCATGGTTTCGCCCGTCGGCGGGACATACCAACCGCCCAGCGGGTAGTAGTTGATCGCCGTCCCGGCTTCACGCGTTCCCTCGGGCAGGTGTTCGGCCCGGGCCACCTGCTGCGCGGCGAGCGCGATGGAGGCCAGCAGCAACAGCCGGCCGAGGACATGAAGTGTTTGTCTATGCATGCGCACTCCTCTGTAGAACCGGGATTGCGGGCCAAAATAGATAGCAACGTGCCGGCGTACCACCTAAATTTCAGGCAACTTTTAACCTGAAACTTAGGCAGCACGCAGGCATAAAGCTATGTATTCAATAGCACTTGTTTGTCATCAGCGGCTGCCGGCGCGGCTCGTCGCGCCACGCTGCGCGCCCACAGCAGCCATACGGCCAGCACGTCGAGCATGATCAGCGCCTGCCACAGGTACTCGTGGGCAAAGCGGAAGATCGCGTCGCTCCACTGCCCCAGGTAGAACAGGCTGACCACCCGCACCACGTTGAGCGCCTGCACGGCCACCAGGCCGATGGCCAGGCCTTGCAGCTTCTGCCGCCAAGAGGCAGGATAGGCCACGATGGCGGCAAAGAGCACGATGCAGGCCTCCACGCCGTTGCAACCCGGCTCGATGGAAACGCCGAAACCGGTCTTGGCGTCCCACAGCACCTTGCCCATGGAGGTCACGTTCGGGTCGAACCAGGTCACCAGCGCGGCACAGGCCCGGGCCAGCAGCGCGGTCCAGGGCAGTACGAAGTGCTGCTGCACCGGCTGCAGCAGCTCGATACCGAAGAGTGACAGCTGGACGGTCAGGAATATGGCAAAGAATCGAAACATGGGGCGAGAGCGTACCGCAAGCGGGTCTGCGGGGAAATGAAAAAATGGCGTCCGCCGGGGGTCCAGCCAGCCTGCCCGCCCGGGCCGACGCCCGCAGGCGCCCACCTCCGGCCAAGCCTTCAATGCTTTTCAAGCAAGGCCAATGTATTTTCTGGAGCGGACAAGCTGTCGCGATAAATGCAATAAACGTGTCCATCCCGGCAATACTTCCTCATGTCCTCGCCACCCTCGTTGCCCACGGACGGCACGCACGTCCTGCTGATCGATGACAACCTGGACGAACTGCGCCTGCTTGCCGACATCCTGCGTAGCGCGCGCTTTCGCCTGAGCGTCGCGCTGGACGGCACGCAGGGCTACCACCGCGCGGTGGCGACGCCCCCCGACCTCATCCTGCTGGACGTGAACATGCCGCGCATGGACGGCTTTGCCACGGCGCGCCTGCTGCGCGCCCACTCGGCCACGGCGCATGTGCCCATCATCTTTCTCTCCGCCGCGAATACGCTGGAAGAGCGGCTGCAGGGCCTGCGCGTGGGCGGCGTGGACTATGTGCTCAAGCCCTTCGACGCCGAGGAAGTCCTGGCACGCATCCAGGTGCACCTGACGCTGGCGGGCCGGATGGCAGCGCCTGCCGCGGGGCTGCCGGCAACGCCGCTGCCTTCGGGCGTGGAGGATGCCGACACCGTGTTCGTGCGGGCGGCCATGCGCTACCTCACGCTCAACCTGCGCAGCGAGCACAGCCTCGACAGCGTCGCCCATGCGGTCGGCACCCATTCCAAGCGCCTGTCCCGGGCGTTCCGCGCGCACCTGTCGCAGACGGTGTTCGAGTTCCTGCGCCAGGAACGCCTGCGCGAGGCGCAGCGGCTGCTGGGCCAGACCTCCCTCGGCATCCTGGACGTTGCCGCAGAGGTCGGATTCGCGAGCGCGGCCAACTTCGCGACCGCCTTTCGGGAACAGGTCGGCATGACGCCGACCGCGTACCGCCGCCAGGCCGCGCGACCGTCCTGAGAAGCCCTGCCCATGCATATGCTCAGGCGCATAGTCCTGGCGTGGTGCTGGCTGCTGGCCGGCACACTGCCGATGGCCCATTCCCAGACGCTGCCGGACGTGCTGCGCCTGGACGGCGGCGCAAACTGGCCCAGAAGCGTCGTGCCCGAACTGCAGATGCTGGAAGACCCTTCGGGCGAGATGCCGGTCGACGCCGTGCTTGCGCTGCCCGAGGCACCCGGTCCTTCCGACGGGGCCGCACCGGTCTTCCATCCCGCGACACCGCAAGACCTGACCCGCGGCTTCACCTCGTCCGCGCTCTGGCTGAGCCTGCGCGTGGCCAACGATACCGCGCGCCCCCTGCAACTGGTCTTCGTGCCGGGAGCGGCCAGGCTGCAGCGCGTGGACTACTTCATAGAAGAGGACAACGGCGGGCGTACCCATGCGGCCGGCGCCGGCATGGGCACCGTGGCCCAGGATGCAACGCGCCTGCCCTTCGCGCGGCTGGACCTGCAGCCGGGCGAGCAGGTGCGGCTGCTGGCCCGCGTGCGCAGCGCCACGGCCATCCACCTGCGGCCGCTGCTCTACGATGCGGCGGCGTTCAGGGCCTCGGAGCAGCGCATGCTGCTGTGGGACGGCATTCTGCTGGGCGGACTCCTGGCGGGGACCTTCTGCGTACTGCTGTTCTTCCTGTTGTCGCGCAATCCGCCCTTCCTGCTGCTGGGGCTGACCTGCCTGTGCGTCGCGCTGCACGAGGCTTCCCAGCGCGGCTACACGAAATGGCTGCTGTGGCCGGAATCTGGCGCGCTCGGGGCGCGAGGCGTGTTCGTCTTCGGCAGCTTCGCGGTCACGCTGATGGTGTCCTACCTGTATGCGCTCACGCGCCGCCAGAGGATGCCCTTCCCCGGTGGCCGGCTGCTGCTCGGCATGGCGCTGGCCCAGGCGCTGGCGCTGGGCGCGGCCCTGCCGCTGGACCTGGACCTGGCCGCCCGCATCAGCTTCTATGGCAGCTCTGCCCTGGGGCTGGGCCTGCTGGCCAGCGCCCTGGCCTTCCTGCGCAGCAAGCCCTATGGCGGCAAGCTGCTGCTGGCGGCGGCGGTCTTTCTCGCGCTGCAGGCGCTGTTGCGCCTGTCGGAGATCGGCGGCCCTGCGCGCCTGGTACCCGAGGACTTCGAAACCTACCCCGGACTGGCACTGCTGGGGCTGGGCTTCTACCTGAGCATGGGCGTGGCCTGGATCTACCTGCTCGGCCGGCAGCGGCAGCAGGCCCATGACGAATTGCTGCACTTCCAGCTGAGCGAGCAGGGACGCCTGCGCGACGAGGTCGCCCGGCAGACGCATGCCCTGCATACGTCGCTGGAGGAAACCCGCAAGGTCCACGAGGAACAGACCCGCACCCTGGCCTATGTCGGGCACGACCTGCGCGCGCCGCTGGCCACCATCTCCGGGCACGCGCGGCGCCTGCTGGAGCAGGTGCCGGCCGAGCTGCGGCCCGGGGTGCGCGCCATCGAACGCAGCGCGCAGTACCAGCTCTCGCTCATCGACGAGCTGGTCAATTTCGCGCGGGACGAGCTGCAGTCGCTGCACATCCAGCCAGCCCCCACCGACATGTGGCAACTGCTGCAGGACATCAACCAGTACGCCAGCGTACTGGCACTGCAGCAGCACAACCGCTTCACACTGGATGCCATGCCGGGCCTGCCGGCCACGCTGCAGCTCGACAGCCGCCGCCTGCAGCAGGTGCTGCTCAACCTGATCACCAACGCGGCCAAGTTCACCCGCGACGGCACCATACAGGCCGAGGTGCGCGGCGAACGCCTGGACGAGCGGCGCTGGCACCTGCATTTCTGCATCACCGATTCCGGCATCGGCATCGAAGCCCAGGACCAGTCGCGCATCTTCGACGCCTTCGAGCAGCTCGAGCCGCGCACGGGCAGCGTGGGCCTGGGCCTGTTCATCGCCCGCCGTATCGTGCAGGCCATGGGCGGTGAGCTGCAGCTGCGCAGCGCCTCCGGCCAGGGCAGTACGTTCTACTTCGATCTGGAGGCCGAGGCCGTCGATGGCGAACTGGCCGCGCCCCAGCGCGCCGCGACGCCGGCGCCGCTTCGCAGCCCCCTGCCGGAATTCACCAGCCGGCCCGGCGAATCCGCCCGCGCCGAACTGGCGCGGCTGGCCGGCCAAGGCGAGCTCACGGCACTGGAGGACTGGGTCATGCGCCTGTCCGACCAGCATCCGGAGTACCGGGACTTCTGCGATGCCGTCCTGGCCGCCCTGGAAGAGCTGGACTTCGAGTGCGTGCTGGCCCTGGCCACCGCGGAGCCACAGACGGAGAACTGACTACACCGCGCCGGGCGGCAGAGCCGCTCAGGCTGGCGCGGACCTGGCGCCTGCCCTCCGCCCCGCGCGGGCACGGGGCCGAGGCCCCGGGTTGCGCGCTTCTACCCCACCCACTTGCGCGCGTTGCGCCAGATCTGCATCCACGGGCTGAGCGCGCTGCGGTCGCCGCCGGTCCAGCTCATCTGCACGTTGCGGAACACGCGCTCAGGGTGCGGCATCAGGGCGGTGAAGCGGCCGTCGGCGGTGGTCACGCCGGTCAGGCCGCCGGCACTGCCGTTGGGGTTGAATGGGTACTGCTCGGTGGGACGCCCGGCGTTGTCCACGTAGCGCAGCGCGGCCACTGCCGCTGCCGGGTCGCCGCGGTAGGCGAAGTTGGCATAGCCTTCGCCATGCGCCACGGCGATCGGCAGGCGCCAGCCGGCCATGCCCTGCAGGAACAGGCTGGGCGACTCCAGCACCTCGACCATGGCCAGGCGCGCCTCGAAGCGCTCGCTCTGGTTGGTGGTGAAGCGCGGCCAGGCGGCGGCGCCGGGGATGATGTCGGCCAGCTCGGCGAACATCTGGCAGCCATTGCAGATGCCCAGGCCGAAGGTGTCGCCGCGCCCGAAGAAGGCGGCGAACTGGTCGGCCAGCTGCGGGTTGAAGGTGATGCTGCGCGCCCAGCCGATGCCCGCGCCCAGTGTGTCGCCATAGCTGAAGCCGCCGCAGGCCACCACGCCGCGGAAGTCCGCCAGCGCGGCGCGGCCCGATTGCAGGTCGGTCATGTGCACGTCCACCGCCTCGAAGCCGGCGGCATCGAAGGCATAGGCCATTTCCACGTGCGAATTGACGCCCTGCTCGCGCAGGATGGCCACGCGTGGCCGGGCACCGCCGACGATGGCGGGCGCCACCGGGGCGTGCTCGTAGCCCGGGCAATGCCAGTGCAGGCCGGTGTCGGCCGGATCGCCGGCGGCGGCATGCTCGGCGTCGGCGCAGGCCGGGTTGTCGCGCTGCTGGTTGATCTTCCAGCTGACCGCGTCCCAGACCTGGTGCAGGTCGGCCAGGGTGGCACTGAACACCGACTTCGCATCGCGCCAGATTTCGAGCTTGCCCTTGCCGGCTTCTATCGGCGAGCTCGCGGGCCGGGTCTTGCCGACGAAGTGGCTGTGCTTGGACAGGCCGTGCGCGCGCAGCGTCTGCATGACCTCGTTGCGCTCTGCCGTGCGCACCTGCAGCAGCACGCCCAGCTCTTCGCTGAACAGCGCCTTGAGCGTGAGCTCTTCGCGCCGGGCGCTGACCTGCTGGGCCCAGTTCTTGGCGTCGCCGGTTTCCATGCGGCTGTCGCTGATGCCGTCGCCTTCGGTCACCAGCAGGTCCACGTTGAGGGACACGCCCACGTGGCCGGCGAAGGCCATCTCGGCCGCCGCGGCGAACAGGCCGCCGTCGCTGCGGTCGTGGTAGGCCAGCAGCTTGCCTTCGGCGCGCAGGGCGTTGACCACGTTCACCAGGTTGACCAGGTCCTGCGGGTCGTCCAGGTCAGGCGCCAGGTCGCCGCTCTGGCCCAGGGTCTGCGCCAGGATCGAGCCGCCCATGCGGTGTTGGCCGTGGCCCAGGTCG
>Ga0116227_10000566_pt1 | contig 73801 bp, 61 predicted proteins | sample S1TSphgellanicum_FD_89693 | JGI IMG/M metagenome (GOLD analysis project Ga0116227, IMG submission 89693) | Host-associated microbial communities from peat moss isolated from Minnesota, USA - S1T2_Fb - Sphagnum magellanicum MG | ecosystem: Host-associated > Plants > Peat moss > Unclassified... | reverse complement strand
TGTGGGCAAAAACACTGAATTTATAACAATAGGTTTTTTTTTTTTTTTTTGTTTTTTGTGTTTTTTTTTTCCCCCCCCCCCCCCCCCTCGTTTTGAGAGAGAGAGAAGAAGAAGAAGAAGAAGAGAGTATTGCGGATTGGAAAGAAGTCGGAGAAGTTTGTGCCGGGAAGAGCTTGGAATTCCGATGCCGTTGTGCTTTCTCGCATCTATTTTCTCTATTGATGTTTAACACTTTCTTGACCACACGAGGATCTCGAGAGTCATCAGAAATGTCATCGGAGCTTAGTAGTACGCAAGATGGAGTCAGTACTAGTGTCGCGACGATATCGGGGCTCAACTCTCAATGGTAGACACCAAACTTGAGAGAGAGAGAGAGAGTGAGAGAGAGAGAGAGGTCTTTTTTGCGCCCTGGAAAGAAATCGGAGAAGTTTGTGTCGGGAAGAGCTTGGAATTCCGCTGTTGTGATTTCTCGCGTTTATTTGTCTGTTGATGTCTAGCACTTCTTGGGCACACAATGGATCTAGAGAGCCATCAGAGACGTCGTCGGAGCTGAGTACGCAAGATGGAGTCAGTAGTACTAGTGTCGCGACGACATCGGGGCTCAACTCTCCAACCGCCACCGCTGGTGGTGTGGAAGAAGCAGCAGCGGATAATGATGATGTCAAAGTGATTGTTTGCTTGGTGGATGCCACGGACAGAATGCTCACCAAGTATGCGCTCAACTTCGCAATCACGGAATGTGCTTCAAGAGGCGATACCATCTTCCTTCTTGGTCTTCTCCAAGGCATACCTGGTACGTACAAAAACCATCAACAAGCGCATGGTCCATAATGGCTCTGCCCTTCAAATGACTTTCATAAGGATGATAAATGTTCAACATAATACATTGGAAACACATGGTGGTTAGCAAACGTGAAGCCCAAGTGAATCCTTCAGTGATGATGCCTGAAATGTTTCTATAATGGACCACATGACCCTAGAATGTATGGATACCAAGCTTTGGCCCATCTCTAGGCTAGGTGCATCAGAATGTCTCTACCAACAAAGGGCACATGCTCCATGCTCTTCTGGATTTCAATTGCAACAAATACAATAATGAAGGAACTGCCATTGCAATTCTTTCAATGGCACTGCAATTTCAATTCCTTCAATTCTGAAACTTGAATTGCTTATTTCTTTGAAAACCAAAACATTAACTGAGAATTTCTGTTTTGTTTTTGTGTGATGTTTTCAAGTCCATGAATGGCCTTTGATTTTGTTTCTTCCATGAGATTCACATCCTTAAACCACTTTCCAGTGATTTTCGATGCACTTGCTTTGTTATGCTGTGGAGTCAGCTGTGAGAACAACAGGGAGAACTCATCCTCCTCCTCTTCTAGATTCCAATTGTAAGTAAAGCCAAAAAATAAACCACACTCTTTCTCATCACTGCTTGTGTTTTTTTTCTCAACTGCTTGACATTGTTTGTTGCTGTGATATTCTTGTTTTTCTATCAGCAAGAGTTGCAGGGATTGCAAATGGCACTTGATGCTCCACTACAGCTGCTGGAGTGTCTGAAGCAGACAGCTGTCACTGCAATCCATCATGTGACAACAAAAAACATTGTGTTTGGTTTGCAATTTTGCAGTGCAGCAATTGATCAGTGACACACAGAGGGTATATGAGGCTAAGCTTGGAAACTTTATTTCACAAGCTCAAAAACGAGCGGTACAAGATCCTTTCTTCTCAATCTTTGCTTTCTTTCTCTCTGTCGACACTCAACAGTCTGTGCTTCTGATATTAGGGTTTGAAGAAATCCTCTGCAATTTTATAGATATGGCATTACCTTCTTCCACTAGATAGATCACTGATCATCAGTGCATGCATGTGTGTGTGTACCTTCTTTGGCAGATAAAATTAGAGGTCAAAATAGGAGTTGGTCCTGCAAGTAATGAGATCATTGCTCTTGGTGCAACCTGGGTCATCCTCGACAGGTTTTGGTTTCTCCTCTTGCCCCCCAAATTTGTTGAGCTTCTTCAATTGTTTTCCTTATGTCTCCTGCTTGATTGGTTTCTCCTCTTGCTCCCTAATTGTTAAGCTTCTTCCCTTGTCCTCCTTACATCTCCAGCATCTGCAGCCTGGGCTGGCTTGTGTTGTCCTCTTTTAAGGATTCATTCCCTCATCATAGTGTGTCTTTTGCAGTGACATGGGGATCCACAGACAGAAAATTTTGGAGAAGACAAATTGTGGTCTTGTGGAGATGACCACTGATCACTCTCGAAAGTTTACCCGCATCTACAACCCATCTCTGAGGATTAGATCTCAAACACCCCAACAGCATCTGTTTTCCCCCATAAGCTGTTGCTTTTCAAGGTTTCGTCGCTGATAGTAGCAGTTTTGCTACTAAGCAAAATTGTTAGCCTCTATATAGTAGGGCAGTGTTCCAAATGTCTGCTGCTATGGCCCCAGTAGAGAGCAACAACCATTGTACTTTTAGGTCTGCAAAGGATGATTTTCATGCAAAGGAAGATATCCACATCTTTCCTTCACTTGTGCCCTATTGTATCCTGCTTGTTTTCTTGTGCAGTGTTATTTCCACCTGGTTCAAACTCTCTCACATTCAGTGACATGAAGGAAGGTGGCTTCCATGGTATTTGAACCAGCAACAAGCACATTGACATTGGAGTTGGTACAGAGAAATACCTCAGGAATAGTACCTGGCATGGGACACTGCAACAGGTGAGATGAAGATCTGTGCATCACCTTGGTGTTGCAAGGCTCAAGAATCACCACACCTGGGGTCAAACACATGGACATTACAATGACACTACAAAACCTAAGAGGTAATTCTCACTTTCTTTCTTTTTACTTACAAGCTCCGAATGTGAGCAGATGTGCAGTAACATTTGCTCCATGTTCTGTCTTCAATTTTCCTTCGAGGGGCTGGTGACTGTTCCCAGTGCAAACCACTCGTCTGCCTCAAATTGTAGAAAAGGTCAGTGTATCAGACCAGTTCAGAAGGCATTGTCCCAATATCATGAGAAAGGTATCTCTAGCTAGATCACGCAATCATCCCCTTTAAGGCTCCCCTGCATCCAGACAGAAGCAAGCGGGTTGCAATAGTCTATGTGGGTCACAATAGTCAGTCACAGTGGCATTCACCCCTTGTTGACAAGAAAGAGTTTTACTTCTCTAAAATATTTTCTAAAAGATAAGAATCCATGTCTGTCTTTTCCCTCATTTGTGATACAAGAAGACCAAGCCAAAATCATAGAATGCAAACATGGAGAAGACAATTCCATGTGGCAGGTATGAATCTCTCGTACTCTCTGTGCCTGAAAGGTCAGACTCTTAGCTGATGAGAGGAAGGGAGGTGTAGCTGAGCCCTCAGTATTCAACTTTGAACTGAAACATACTGCAAACATCTTGCACTTGAAAAGCTGCCAAGTACAAGCTGTTGCCATTATGCAAGAGTGTCTTCCAAATGTAAGGACTCATCATGGAAAACTGGAGCTGGACATCAGCCTGCAATGGCAGCCACTCCTTCCCAGTCCATTCATAGATCTCAAGAGAAGACTCCAACTGATCAGTAATTCAATAGATGGAGGGAGGAGGAGGAGGAGGAGGAGGAGGAGGTGGGTTTAGGGTTTAGGGTTCTATGCTCTCCTCCTCCTCCACTCCTCTTGTGATGGTACTGCACATGATGGCCTTTAGGTGACCTCGCTGAGCTCCACATCGCAAATTCCTCATTACCAGACTTCGCCATCCGCAGCAATTTCCCCACTACTGGATTGTTGCAATGAGGAGGAGGCCCTGAAGAACTTGTTACTAAACAGATCCAAGCAACCGGGGATGAGAATTCATGCAATTATTGTTCCTTGCATAAATCACAGAGACTAAGGTTACTAAGGGGTGCTAATAAGAGAGCCGGAGAAGTGGCCTTCAAATCCGCGTTAGGTTTTTCCGAGAATGCAGCTTGTGCGCGATGCCGAATGAAAAAACACTCATTATCACCATATCACTTGCAGCAAGGTTCTTCACGGTATGCGAAAATTGCCGCCATCGCCAACAAATTTGCTGCAACAACCCTCGCGCGCTCTTTCCCGGTAGGACTCGTCCTGGCTTGCAAGAGCCGGAAGCTCACGTTCCCTAAGTTCACAAAACGTCTCAGAAAGCTCACGTTCCTTAAGTTCACAAAAGTTCAATCAGCTCTTAATCCTGTTCTCCAGGTTCCCGAAGTTCACAAACGTTCAAAAGCTCCCTCAGGTCTCAATCCACAAACGTCGAGAAGTTCCCTCGGTTCTCGATCCCGTCCTCCAAACGTTCCCTCAGTTCTCAATTCGGTTCTCCCAAAGTTCCCTCAGCTCTCAATCCTGCTCTCCAGGTTCCTTAGGTCCACAGACGTTCTCTAAAAGTTCCCTCAGTTCTCAATCCGGTTCTCCAAGTTCCTTAAAAGTTCACTCGTTCACTCTCTCATTCTCAATCCTGTTCTTCAAGTTCAAAAGACGTTCTCGGAAAGTTCTCGAAGTTTTGAACCCTGTTCTCATATCCGTTCCCCATATTCTCATTTTGTTCCCAAGAGTGTCTCTCTATCCGCTGCTGGAGAACATGAGGCCTCCCTGGAAGGGCTGGACCAAATGGCTCCACGGGATCGGGTCGGGTCGGGTTGCAGCGTATGGGTGGGGTACGAGGTGGCAGGAGTTTTATAGTTGGGAAGGGGTGGCCGGGTATTTCTTGGGGTGAGCACGAGCTATGGCGATGGCCGCGGTGCTCTGTTCTGCAGTGAGCGCATGCTCTGCCGCAGTCGCATCTCCGCGTCGAGGAACAAGAGGAGGAGGAGGAGGACGAGGAGTTGCTTCCAGCATGTATCATCTGAAGCTGCTGCACAGATTGAGCAACTTCTCCTCACGATTCGCTTTTTTTCCGTGTATGAATCCGGGCTGTGTAACCTTCAGGACCAGGGGCAATGAGAGAATCTTCTTCACAAGCGGTAATACTTCCGTCGTCGTCGACTCCGGCTCCAAAAGAAGAGCCAGAGGTCCTCTCATGGCCGCCAAGAAAGCTGCAGAAGGTGAGTGCGAGGATGCCTATTATTCTTGCTTTCGTCATGAAGGAAAAGACAGTCATGTATGTTTTTCTGTGCGGTTCTCTTTGTCAATCGTTTGTTTCTTTTGCTCTTGGAGCTGTAGGAAGCGTTCAAGAAGGCGGGCAATACAAAGATACGGTGGATTTGCCACAGACTAGTTTCAACATGAAGGCCAATGCCGTGCAACGGGAGCCTGAGATTCAGAAACTTTGGGAGGATAAGCAAATTCTCCAGAAACTGCTTGAGAGGAACACTGGGGTATGATATGTCTGACACTGCAATAGAATCCCTTTCAATCAATCACCTTGCCAGAAGCAAATGGCAGAAGCAATCGGTGAATGCAATCTTATTGGAATTCTCACATTTTGCACAACCAAGAGATGATACTGCATATTGTGCATTGCCAATAATGATTACATTGCCTTCACATGATTCATTCCCCTTGGCATTTCTGGTAGCAGTTTTGAGAATCTTTCTTCCATGAGTGATTTCTTTATGTCCCTCCAGATGTGAGAATAAATTATGCATTCATTTGTGCAGTACCAAAGTATATTCAAGAGATCATGTGAAGCAGCAAGTGGGTTGATGGTTGCGGCTTAGTGCTCATATGCTTCCAAGCAGTAATCATGCATGGTCCTCCTGGTAGTTATCATGTTAACTAAACCCTAAAGCAAGGTTTAGGGTTTCGCTAAGAGGCTAAATTGAACAAAATGAATTCTGTTTCAGGAGCCGTATACTCTTCACGATGGACCACCGTATGCTAATGGAGATTTACACATGGGCCATGCGCTCAACAAAATCTTGAAAGATTTCATCAACCGCTACCAGGTTAGTTCTCCACCTGGAAACCGTGAAATGCCTTTCTCTGTCATTCTTGGTGCACCTTACACTATGGTTTAGTGCAATTTTCAATTGACAAAGTAAGTGAGGTTGGTTATGGTGCTCTGCAGCTTTTGCAAGGACGGAAGGTATACTATGTACCAGGTTGGGATTGCCACGGGCTTCCAATTGAGCTCAAAGGTAAAGACCTTACTCAAATCTCTCCACTTACCTAACTTAGTAGTTCTACATTATCAGTAGCCATGGGAAAAGTGAGAACAGTTATCAATTGAGATATGGAATTTGTATTGCAGTTTTGCAGTCGATGGATGCAGATGCTAGAAAGGAGTTGACACCTATTAAGCTTCGAAAGAAGGCTGCCCAATTTGCTCTGAAGACTGTGAATGAACAGCGAAAGTCCTTCAAGGTGCCATAGCTAAACGTAAACTCTAAACTCTAGACTAGGACTCTGCAAAACAGTTCTAATTTTTCTCAATGACAATTGCATTGAACACACAGTACAGCCCTTGGTAACATCCAAGAGCAATGTAGTGTACAATTCAGGGGAATAAATCAATAAATTGTCTTTATGGACCTTCTCATCATCTTGCAGAGATTTGGAGTATGGGGAGATTGGGAGGATCCTTATCTGACACTGTCTCCTGACTATGAAGCTGCACAGGTTTGTGAATCCATTCTACTGGAGCCCAGGTTTTTTTGAGTCTTTGGTATCTTCTTTGGGACTTTACTTTGTAGCAATACTGAAGAAAGTCATTAGTTTCCCATGTACCATGTGTGTCCTCTGAGCATTTATGCTACAAATAGGTTTTTTTCTTGGTTTGTGGGACAGATAGGCGTGTTTGGGCAAATGGTGCTGAATGGCCATATCTACAGAGGCCGCAAACCTGTGCATTGGAGCCCCTCATCTGGAACAGCACTCGCAGAGGCTGAGCTTGAGGTGCCCATCTCACTAGTCACTTTTTGTCTGGATAAATGCTGTATCTGCAGCAGACCTACCTATTGATGTTGTGTTTGTTTTGCAAGGCTGTGTCAGATGGATACTTAAAAAGGATTGGTGTCTTGACTGAAGATTCTGTACCAGATCCTCTCATTCAATGTATAGCCTTTGCTAGTGTGGGCAGGCACTGTTAAATACTGACAGTACAATTTGGCATTCGGTTTCGGCAGTATCCAGAAGGCCATACATCACGAAGCATATACGTTGTGTTCAAAATGACAGGATTGGGTGAGAAGTTCCCAGAAGAGTTGAAGCCTTTCCTTCCGGACATGGGGGTGGCTATTTGGACTACTACACCTTGGACTATCCCAGCCAATGCTGGTAATCAGCTTTTAGTCATTTAATCTTGCCAAAGCTCCTGAAACAGCCATTGAACCATACTTTAGTTCTGAATCCACTAGACTCAGGAGCATGTCATCTTTGAGCAGAAAAAGTAGATTCCTTTCATATTCTTCAGACATGGGTTTTCTTTTGGTGCAGCTGTAGCTGTGAACGAGCGGCTCACTTATGCAGTTGTAGAACTACCATCAACAACAGCACTGGAAGAAGGGGCTAAAATTGGGAAGGCAAACAAGAGAGTGGGTTCAGCGTTGCAGGCACCAGTGGTGAAATATGTGATTGTGGCAGCAGATCTGGTGCCCACATTGCAGGCAAAGTGGGGCACTTTTCTTGATGTCAAGGGAACCTTCCCTGGTTCAGCTCTTGAGCTTTGCAGGTCTCATCTGTTCACTTTAACCTCTGGCTTCTTTTCTTTGTCCAGACTTTCGCCCTCAGCTGACTCAATGCTCCTCACTCCAGCATCAACCTTTCTTGACACTTCCATTTTGTAGATCACAGGTACAAACATCCTCTTGAAAATCGAGAGAGCCCTGTTGTAATTGGTGGAGACTATATTTCAACAGAATCTGGAACAGGTCTGGTTCACACAGCACCTGGGCATGGTCAAGAGGATTATGTGACAGGTCAAAAGTATGGGTTGCCATTACTATCACCAGTTGATGATGATGGAAACTTCACAAGTGAAGCAGGCCAGTTTGAAGGGCTTAATGTATTGGGGGATGGGAACACAGCTGTTGTGACAGCCCTTGACTCCCACTCTGCTCTTTTGATGGAGGAGGCTTATGGTGACTACCAGCACTTTACACCCTCATCATCTTGTGTTTCACCTTCTTCACCTGTGTTTGAGCACTGCTCCATTTTTTTATTCATATGCTTCATGGCTCCCAGTCATTAGGATCCATATTGGCAAAACAGCAGCAAAATGTGGACTTGTCTTTGTTTGGATGTTGGACTTGTCACCTTTTTGTTATTCTCTGTCATTACCTCCTACTTATGTACTCCAACATTTACATCAACTAGTTGTTTTGGTACTCTCTGGACAAGATAGTGTTCTTTCTGAATTTTCATTGTTCATTTTTGCTGCCTTTTGGGTACAGGAGTTTCCTTGTGATAGCTTTCAGAAGGCCTTTTGAGTTTTTTCAGATGCAAGTAATCTATCTAGTGTCAGACAAGGGCTGAGATTATCTTTCTGTATGATGGGCAGTGCACAAGTACCCATATGATTGGCGGACAAAGAAGCCAACTATCTTCAGGGCAACAGAGCAGTGGTTTGCATCTGTTGAGGGTTTTAGGCAGGATGCTTTGGATGCCATTAATCAAGTGCAGTGGGTGCCCCCTCAGGTATGCTTTTTCTTACTATGGTACTGGTGGAGAGATATAGGGTTTTGGATCAGTGTGAAGGCTTGATATCTAGGTTATGGGGGATTATTGTACACATTTTGTTATGCATTTCAGGTTTGGGGATGTCCTACTGTGTATTAGAGATCGAACATTTGATTTGCAAGCTGGAATTTTCCCTAGGGTGAGAAGCGGATAACAGCAATGACTGTAAGCCGCTCTGACTGGTGCATCTCAAGACAACGGAGTTGGGGTGTCCCCATACCTGTTTTCTATAGCAACAGCACGGGTGAACCACTTATGACGGAAGAGACAATAGCACATGTTCAAGGTGACTCACCTCTTTTGGGTCTTTAGTTTTTGAATATGAGTACAGCAGAATCCAAATTAGGGAAAATGTTGTGAAATGGATGCTTGCTTCTGTTAATTCAATGCCTGACAATTTTGGACATTCAGGATTTGTGGGTTAATTATAGTTCCTTGTTGGACAATTCTCAGTAATACTGTAATGTGACATTTGCAGCAATTATAGCTCAGAAGGGAAGTGATGCCTGGTGGTACATGAGTACTGAAGATCTGCTTCCACCACAGTATCGTGATCAAGCTGCAAAGTACAAGAAGGGCACCGACACCATGGATGTGTGGTTTGACTCAGGTGCAAACAGGTCCTGTGCATCTTGTTGGACAGTAGATATTGAATGTGATATGGTGAAAAATATTGAAGATGTGAAGAAATCTCATTATTCTGTTTAAAAAAGAACACGGTTTTCTGGATCCTAACACTTCCAATTATTTTCCTGTTTACAACCTTCTGGGTATTCATCTGGTTGGAGGGATGGTTGGAGCAGGGTCATCATGGGCAGCTGTGGTCGAGAACAGGGAGGGTCTGAAGTGGCCAGCAGATTTATACTTGGAAGGCAGTGATCAACACCGTGGCTGGTTTCAAAGCTCCCTTCTTACAAGTGTGGCCACAAAAGGTGCATCTAATGTGCAATCTCTCGTGAATGTAGCTTTACAGTAACATCCAGGTTGATTGAAAACAGTGGTCACACAGTTCAAATTCTTATATGCCAATATGGAATTGATAGGTTGCTGTGTTGATCAGTCAGAGGCCAAGGGTAGGAGCACAGAGAAATTATACTGAGTTTCCTATGTGAGGGGTGGGTTGCAGGGAAGGCACCATATAAGACAGTGGTGACACATGGGTTTGTGCTTGATGAAAAGGGCTATAAGATGAGCAAGTCCCTTGGCAATGTCATGGACCCTCGCTCAGTTATTGAAGGTGGCAAGAACCAGAAGGTGAGTTGTCTTGATGTTGGATTCTGATGAGTCTGATTTCAGGCTCTGGTTGGTCTCTAGGATTGATCACTGCTGTGGTACATGTATCCTCGGGTGCCTTGAGGGGCTTATGCAGTTCAGATTGTTCCAGCATAATGTTTGCTCACCAGCTAAGAACAGCTGTTGCAGGTGTGTCTGATGTGGCAAGCAGGACCAACATGCATTTGTATGTTGTCACCTTAAAGAATTGCCTGAATCTTGTCTTCTTCAATTTCTTGAGATTGTTGTTGACCAACTACTGCTGGCTGCAGAGTGAACCTGGGTATGGAGCAGATGTATTACGATTGTGGGTCTCAAGTGTGGACTACACAGGAGATGTGTTAGTAGGGCCTCAGATTTTACGTCAAATGTCAGATGTCTATCGCAAGCTTAGGGGCACTCTCCGTTACCTATTGTCTAATCTTCATGATTGGAAGGTAATTCCAGTATCTTGTTGCTACTTTTCATTGCACACTTCATAGTTGCTTTCTGATTTTCTTGTGCCTTCGTTTCCCTGGGCATGGGCTGGTAAGTTAAAGTCACAGGTACCTATAGATTGTGGAAGATAGTCCATGTTGTAGGACTCCAAAACATCATGAAGCAGCAATTTACCTTTCTATCAAGAGACATTACAAACCAATCTAACGACCAGGTGAAGATTGCCACACTGCTATGTAACTTTATTTGTCATGCAGCCAGAGGAGAACTCTGTTGCGTACAATGATCTGCCTGCAATGGACAAGTATGCCCTTTTCCAATTAGCCACAGTGATGGATGGGATACAGGACAGCTTCAACAACTTTCAGTTCTACCGTTTCTTTCAGGTTATTCTCCAGAGTCTTTTGTTGTCACCAGGGTCTCACTTTGAGGTTTGGATTTAGCCAAATTTTTAGTTTGTCAGTTTGAATGGACTTCCAAGGTTGATAGTTTCTGACTTCTAACCAATGACACCCAATGGAATGATGGTGATTGGGAAATACCAGCTGTTGCAGCGATTTGTGGTTGTGGACTTGTCAAACTTCTATTTTGACACTGCCAAAGACCGTCTTTATGTTGGGTATGCTTGCCCACATCCCCCTTCTCTTTCTGTTATTTTGGAAATTTTTTCTTCAAGGTTTGCACTTGATATTTTTCTCTTTTTTTTGTAGTTAACCATGTCATCCTAACCCTAGTATCAGTCCAAATACTGGAGTGTGGTCAGGCAGAGTTGATGACAATATGACTATGCAAGGCAATTTTCTCAATGGTATCTCACACCATTTCCTTCTTCTGCTGTCACAGAGGCAAAGACAGTTACACAAGAAGAAGCTGCCAGACTGTGTTGGCAGCCCATTTGCTGACCTTGGTTAGGTCCATTGCTCCAGTTCTACCACACCTGGCAGAGGATGCATGGTCCCACCTCCCATTTGTTTTCTATCGGGATGGGGGTTTGCAAGCTGAGACTGTTTTTGAAGCTGGTTGGCCCAGTGTTGATGACAAATGGCATAGCTTCTCTGAACGCTTGACATTCTGGACCACTTTACTTCAAGTAAGCAGACCATGGGCTGCCTTGTTAAGAAGCAGGCTATGATGTTCTCATTCCTGGACCATATGAGCATCCTGACTGAAATCTAGGTTTTGAGGAAATTGTTTACACTTGGTGGTGGCTATCATGGCAGGTAAGAGGAGAGGTGAATCGAGTCATTGAGCAAGCCCGGGCTGGTAAACTAGTGGGTGCTAGTTTGGATGGCAAAGTTTATTTGTATGTTTCTGCACCGGATCTCCAACGAAGCCTCACTTCTCTCTCTGGCTCCAATGAGGGTGTCGATGCATTGCACCGAATTTTCTTGACTTCGCAGGTGCTAACCCATTCCTTCCCTTGAGAAAACTCCAACACTGCTCTTGTATGCCTTTGGTATAGACTGGCTAAATATAGGCTGAAATCCCATTGCTGATTGGGATACTAGGTCCTGTTTTACCGTTCTTTAAACAAACCTTCTTTAACAAAAGAACAGATTGGAGTGGAAATTGATCGCTGCTTGTGATTGCATGAAGCAATCTAAAAGGATAGAAATATTGGGCATGGCAGGTGGAGATGGTGTCTTCAAAGGAGGCAGGAGAGGACCTGAATTTAACTTATACTGGAAGCTCAGTGCTGGAAACTGGTGGGGAGTTGTGGGTGGGAGTGGACCGAGCTGATGGGGCTAAATGTGAAAGGTGTTGGAACTATACTCCTGCAGTAGGTTCTTTGGATGGTCATCCCTCTCTATGTGAACGCTGCTATGGTGTTGTCACTCTAGGGCCTGCTCAAAGAACCCCTGTAGCTGTCTAGGCCATAGTTAGTTCAGGATGTGTAATACAGCCTCCCCATTCTTTTTCTCATTCCTTGTATAACAGAATGATTAACATCAATCAGCAAAACCTTTTCTAGACAGACAAAGGTGTTTTGTTGCGGTTTATAGTTTTTAGCGTTAGCAAAATTCTGCACAAGTAGGACAGATCTCAATGCTTCTCATAGAGTGACTGATCACGAGTTTAAGATTTTAAAAGAATAGTGAGTCTCAAAGCACGATATCTAGAGGTGAATTGGAAAACACATGGTTTATTCTTTGGATGAAGAGGGGGATTTCAGAGGGGGTAAAGGAACTTGTGGTAACCCTACATTAACCCCTAAATGCTGAATTGACCAAAATTTGGTCATTCCATTTATGGATCAGTAAAGTCTCTTGGACAAGAGCCACTCTTCAACTGATGTTTGTATCAGCCTTCCATGTATGGATTGGTGAAGCCTCTTGGACTAGAGTCGCTCTTTAACTGATGTTTTTATCAGCTTGTGAAGAAGGTATGCTTCCACAACCACCATGAAGAACCCAAGGCAGAGATTTAGCATAGGATGTTCATGTTGTTGATATAAGTCAAAAGGCAAATGCAAATGTGTTTTTGTTGTGATGTCAAAGAAAAATTACATATTTACTCCCTGTGGATGTAATTGAAAGAAGGCAACTTTGTTTGATTAACGTTTAGTCCTGAAAGAAGCCAAAAAGTATGTAGTTCAAACTTGCTCTCTTAAGTCTATTGCAACTAGCCTCTTACATTTCCAATAAGGTGTTGAGACTTTCTGTGTACTTTTATAGAGCCACTGGTGCTTCTGCTTCTTCTTCTTAGTAAAGGTTTGAAAACCACAGCTGTTTCTTTGTCTTCCTCCTTCAAGTCACAGCCTGGGAGCATGCAAATAGTTCTTAAGATCTTAGGAGGTCCATAGCTTTGGTTCTAAAAGTACCTACATGGCAACCTGAGTGCAGGCATGACTCAAGAGGTGAATGTGATGAAGATATTACAAGACAACTTCAGGTTACACAATTTCCACCCATGTGTTTACTCTTTCACAATCTTCTCTAACCATACTGACAAGCAAACCTATTCATTTGACTTTGGTGACATATATGGAACACCTCTTCATTTGACCCCATATTGAGGAATTATTATGATTTGTTGACAGAGTCATGTGATTTGCCTGGCACTTGCCACCAACGCCTTTTTCCCCCTTCTCCCTTCTCTCCATAAAAAGCATGGGATGTCAGCCCTTGTCAGATTGCTGTTAAGAAAAGTGGATAGGTGCAGGGAAACTGGATCTGTTGAGGTCAACAGCCACAAACTTTTTCTCCTTCTCCTGAATAAAATTGGAGTAAATAGAGTTATGGATGAGTGTTGTTAGGTTCTTGGCTTTGAAGTGAACCTTTGGTTCTGGTTTGGGTTGTGAAGTAAGGAGAATTATGGACCAGTGCTGTTTGGTTCTTGGCTTTGAAGAAAACCTTTGGTTACAGGTCAGGTGAAGTTTTAATTTGATGCCATATGGTTCTAGGCAAGGTTCTTCTTCAAATTCCCAAACCTTCAATTTTAGTGCGCAGAGAAAAAAATTCAACCTGGTCTGCTTTTTTGCTTATAATATTTTAGCCTGAGAACAGAGATTGTGCATACCAATGTTGTGCAACCGATCAGAAGTTGCCATCTGACTATTAAGTACAACCTAACTTCTTTCTTTTCTGCAAAGTATTAGCTAGGTGCTAAGAAAATTGGGACCTGTGCCAAGAAAGAATTTGACAATTGTCGAGTTGAGTGAATGGTTTTGGATTTAGGCTAGTTGTACAATTGAGTTCAGGTTCCAGTAGAGTAGGAGTGACATGCTCTAGTTTCAGTTAGTGGTTCTAGAAAGAGACTTGTACCATCCACAATCCAGTTCAGGTTTCAGTACAGTAGAGGTTGGTTGTGTGGTCCAATTCAGGTACGCAAAGATGAACTGTGACAATGTTCTGGTTCAGCTTATGGTTCTAGAAACGAGGCTAGTTGGCTAATTCCTCTTGTGGATGATTGCCAGTGTGGGTACATGACAAGTGGGCCCCCACAACTCGGCTTTTGGTATCACCAAAAATCTCTTGACAAGATAGATTTGTTGTTGCTGTTGTTGTTGTTCTGCAAATTTCAAACCAGCCAAGAAAAAGTTAGTGAATTTAAAGTGATTGTTCTCTCTGAAAATGAATTGTTAAAAACTAAAAAAAAACGATTTTTTCACAAAGAACTCTGATGTTGTTAAGCCCATTTTGATCAGAATAGTATTGCAACGGTGTTGTGGCCTTAGAGGAGGAGGTTTTATATACTTTGGCCAACAGCACAAGAGCCCCCACTAGTACTATATACAAATGTTGATTGGATTTCAATGTAGACATGATTCACACATGAATGAATAATTGGGGAAGAAGTGTCATAGATGGGATTTTTTAATTTTTCATTACAACTTTGCAGTGTATATATATAAATATAAAATTTATTTTTAAAAATTTATTTATTTATTGTTGATCATGGGGTGCTTTGGTCCTGACATGAAAATGATTCCACGTTTTCTGAAAATTAAAAGAGTTGTAAGAGTTTGTGCAGGAGCTGAGACATAATAATAATAATAATAATAATAAATGGCATGCTATTGTCCTTTGAGTACATGCTTACTAGTACATAGTGTGTGTACAGCTTCAAACACATGTCTGTTGATTAATTAATTAATTAATTAATATAATAAGTAATTATGAAGATTCCATTATCAAAATATTCTTGAATATTCCCCAAGATTTGATTCTCTAATTTCCTTCAACAGGGTTGTTTTGCACATTGAATTTTAAAAAATAAAAATCTTTTTTGTTTCCAAGGCAACTTGCTAGACTTGTTTTTTAAACATGTTTTGATAGACTTGTTTGAGGGCCATTGTGAATTTTTTTTTCATTAAAAAAAGAAGAAGTAAAGGGGCAAAATAATGTGATGTTATACACTAGTGATAATTTCACCAGCCTTTTTAGAAAATTTTTTACTGTATTTTTTAGTTAGAGTAGTCAATACAATTTCTGAACTAGAGATGAATTTGTATGCTATGAAATAATAATGAAAAGTATTTCAAAATTATTGTACACATTCTCATAATGAATTATGAATTATAAACTTAATTATATTTAAATAAATTATAAATTATAAATTATAAATTGTATTTCTTAATGAATTAGTTGCACCTTATATTTTTTCCACACACAAGTTTGAAAAAATTTGGAAGTGACTTCCCCATGCTCATTCGCTTCTGCTGCTGCTGGGGTGAATCCAAGAAAAGAAGAAAAAACAACTGTAACCAAGGAGTTGGGACATGCTCAAAAGGACAAGAGACATGTCTTTTGCAACTCTGAATTGAACTCTGTCAGCTACCAAACCCACGCTTCACCTGGTGACAAATTTATAGTGTCAGGTTTTGATAAAATCCATAACTTTTGGGAAGAGGAAACTCCTCCCCCATCCACACTGCACATACCCTGACACTCACCTCATTAGCAATGAGTTCACTATCTTCATGGCCAGAGTGAACCAACAGCCACCAGCATGGATAGATTGTGAGTGGGTAGGAAACACAGCTCTATCCTTAGTGGTGGGTTAGTTGGTGTAGTGGATGTTCTGGTGGTCATTCTGACCCTCTCTCTCTCTCTCTCTCTCTCTCTCTTTCTTTCTTCTTTCTCAGAGTTATTGAACCAGTGTTTGCAACTGATTTTCGTTCACCCAATATGAGCTGGAATGAGAAAGACCCAGTTGGGTACTTTTAAGTTAGATAATATTAGTGCTGCAGAGCAGACAGCAGCCTTGAGAGCTGCATTTTGGTAACTACTTCCTGCCAGATCAATAGCTACTAAATTTTGCTGGAGCCATGGTGGTAGCCTTCTACTGACAGGATCATCAAAGGCTCCACCATGGTCAACACCAAGGGAGGGAGGGAGTCCGGTGAACCAGCACCTACACTGGTACCATGGAAAAAGCTAAGAACCACAAAAGGTTGTTTTTGGGTTGCTTCCAAAACATTTTAAGATTAGAACAAGGCCTCTAGTCCAAATTTAACATTCAGTAGGGTTCAATATAGTAACTACGAGACTGTCACTTGTGAATGAAGGTGAAGGTACCTGTGTAGGTGCTTGTTCAGCCTTGTCCCATGGTCACTGAAAATAAACAAAACCGTGTTTGCCCTCCAATCCATTGCAATTAAGCACACTTGACCATAAGTCTTCATCATAGTTTGATCTACATGAACCCACAAATTCCAAAGTTTCTAGTTTTCAAATTCTTGCTTCTAAATTTGTCCATGCTTTGAGTGTGCATGTTTTTATTTCTCTCTCTCCTAAAATTGAATTGCAGTGTTATTTTCTTGCATCATATAAACCCAATCTTCAGTAAAAACTTCTTAGAACTCTTGTAGTCTAACTGAAGGGCACATTATAGTGCACAATTACTCCTTCACCCCATGAGTGGGGGGTTCTGTTTTCATGGTGGGCTTTACAAAAAACATAAAGCAATCCCCCATTCACTCTGGCCTGTTCTTTCCACCTTCTGAGACCTGGCATCTGAGAAAAGAAACCGAAGTTGTGAAAAAGAAATTGAAGTTTGCATTGATTTCTACGTTTTGTAAAAGCCCATGATCCAAAGCAAGCATTATCAAGGTGGGCCCCTATATGAATGCATTATTTCTTACAAATTTTGACTTGGAGTTTTAGCTGCTTTGTTGTTGTTTCTTCTTCTTCTTCTTCTTCTCCACCCTTCTAAATTTGATCTGTACTTCTATGGTTTGTTATGACTTCACCCTTGTCTACAGTTTAGTTGGCTCAGTCATCCTCACTCCTCTGCTGATTCTCTGCACAGCATCAAAGACTATGCAAAACAACAGATAAATTTGGGTCTCTATAATTCACCTTAGTCCTCACTCCCCGCAAACTGTTATAACTAGCTCAGTCGCCTATGCACAACAGATGTCGCATATATGCACAGCATTTCGTTTTTGTCTTATGTGATGACAAAATCCCAGAAGAGAGCAACAAATCCTAGAATGCTTAGGTGGGTGGGAGAGGAGTCTTGCAAGCAGATACGGTTCCTTTGTAAACTTCCCAGTTACGAGAAATTTTCAAAGCTGATCTTTGTAATCAGACTCAGAGATTTTTTAAAGGATTAAATAAATCTTTCAAACAAAAAAAAAGAAAAAAACCACTTTTTAGGTAAGAATATATTTATGAAAATAATTCTTGTGAGAATGCGAAAATTTACATACTCACTCACTATTAAGTGAGCCATAGAACAAGGTCAAAAACACTTCCTTCCTTGAAGTCAATTTTCCTAAACCCTAAACCCTAAACCAAATTTCACCTCCGGTGAATAAAAGTCATTGGAAACTCCCACAACCATCACACCCGAGAGGTTGAATAGGAGGCACAAATGCAGTAACAAAATTTTGCAGAAATGCACCAATGAGGGATGGATGGATGGATGGATGAATAGTGAGTGGACACGCACTTTTCCATTGACTTTCAGTTCTCAAACAAACCATGGTGGTCACCTCAGTTGTTGTGTTTACTACCTGCCTACAAACAACCCAATAACCATTACATGTGGATATCTATATATATATGCATCTCCTTATCTAGAATCAACTTATTATCCTATGTAAATACCCTGTTGAAATTCTGTAGTGTTGTTGCAGGCCGTCTTACTTAATTAATGTATTTTTGTCCTCCGTGAAGGGAAGGCATTTTGAAAAATTTAATGTGCTGAGGAACTTTTTTTCATTTTGAGGACATTACATTTTTCGAAACACATTTTTTTCCTCCATGAAGGGTGGGCATTTTGAAAAATTTAATGTACGCAGGAACTTTTTTTATTTTGAGGACATTACAATTTTTCTAAAGGCTGACTTTCATTTTTTTCATTTTTCTTTGATACCCGCCGGGTATCAAAAGAAAAAAAAAAGAAAAAAATTTCAGTGAGATCTTTACACAGGATAAAGTCCTCTGTCGTGAGCTTTACCGGGACTGAGTTCATGCTCGACACTAATTAATTATCCACTCTGAAAGAGGAATAGCAGTGAGTATGTAGAAATAGTAAGGTAGTCATTAATGAGCACACGGGGACGACGGCTGCCCGTGAACTCCGCTGCTGCTCATTCACTGCTCCCCCAACGCGCTTCTGCACCAAACTCGCGCGTACGCGGAAGGACCACTGCAGTCTACGTGCGCGGTCACTCTCGAGTAGCATTCTCCGTCTTGTTCAGCTCCTCTTCTTCCGGACTTCTTGTCGTTTTTTTGGTAATTTCCAGGATTCGGACGTCTCGACAAGTGCTACTGGGAATTCTAGAGTTCATGAAGCAATATTTAAAAAGAGCACTTGCAGTACCACCAGCACGACCAGCAACTACCCAACAACAACTGTAGACTCCATAAGCTTTGCTTTCTTAAGCTGTACCTCTCTTTGTCCATGCAGAAGCTGCTTGACGCTGACAAAAATTGGTGGCAGATCGAGAGAAAGAGTTGCTTTGGGTTAGATTTTTTAAATTTTTTTTGGGTTTTGTGAGATTACTCTGTTGATTTAAGTACTGGGTTCTGTTGCATTGAGGAGTTTCAAAAGAACTACTACAAGTGTATTGGATTTGATTCAGCTAGTTTGCTGCTGCAGAACTAGTGGAAACACTGTAGTGGAAGCAGCTGGACTGGGTGACAAAGCGTCGAGGGCGAGAGGAGTGTGGAATTAGCTAGGAGAAAAGATGAGAAGTTCTGGGGAGAAGCTATGGAGGCAAGCGAGCAATGTAGTCGGGAGTACTCTTGGGAACTCCAAATCTTACTCCAAGATTGATCTCGCCGGTGTGAATGGCGTAGACCAGCAGCAGCAGCAGCAGCAACAGCGCGTTCATGTTATAGCCCAGTCGTCGCCTTCCGGAGAGAGGAGGTCCAGGAAGGGATGCATAGCTATCAGCGCGTGTATATTGCTTGTGATTGTTGCAGTGATTGCGGTTGTGGTGGGTGTGAAAGTCGGGCATAAGAATGACAGCAGTGGTGCAGGCGGAGCTGCTGGAGTCAGTAGTAGCACGGTTTCTATTTCGTCAGTTTGCAACAGTACCTTGTAAGATTCTCCTTCAGCTGCTGCTGGTTTTTCCTGAGCTTCTTTTCTCAGCTGGTCTTTTCTATTGCATGCTTGGCGGTTGGACTGATGTTTGAGCTTTGTCGCTGATCGACTTCGGCTGCAGGTATCCAGCAGTGTGTAGCTCGACGCTGAACGGAACAGATCCCAAGGACCCACAGAAGTATGTACGCATCGCAGTGGGGGCAGCAATGATAGCCATCAACGAGTCTCTGAACGCCGTGACAGACCTGGCAGCCTCGTCGCCTTCGAAAAACGGCACACAATACAACACGCTGCTGACATGCGAGCAAGTGCTGACCGACTCTCTGGAGCAGCTCAACGACTCGCTCTCCCAAATCTCCACCCTGACGCTGGGGAGTTTACAATCCGAAGTCGTGGATGTCCAGCAGCTCCTGAGCGCCGCCATGACCTCTCAGGATACTTGTCTGACAGAAGTCCAAGACTTCGGTATCTGGAACAACAGCGACGCAATAAATGGAACCAAAGCAACGCACGCGACTCAGCTACTGAGCAATGCATTAGCTCTTGTAACAGACCTTACGAAGATCACCTCCTTGTCGGACTTGCTTCCCGGCTCACACAACCGCCGCCTCCTCTACGCCGATCACACTCCTTACAGAATGGAAGAAGAAGATAGTAGTACCCATCTGCTTGGAGGAGGAGGAGCTGGAGGAGCTTCATACCCGGAGTGGATGAGCGCAGGAGACCGCCGTTTGTTGCAAACAAAACCGACTCCAAATGCAGTGGTGGCGCAAGATGGGTCAGGCCAGTACACGACCATCCAGGCTGCGGTGAACGCAGCGAGTAGCAGCTCTGCTAGCAGATGGGTGATCTACATCAAGGCCGGGACTTACTCGGAGCAAGTGACCGTGGGCAAGAATGCCAAGAACCTCATGATCTATGGCGATGGCATTGGTCAGACTATTCTCACTGGCAGCAAGAGCGTGACTGGCGGATCCACGACATTCTTGAGCGCCACTCTCGGTAAGAAGAAAACCCATTCTACCCAAATCCGCAGAGTTCTCAGCCCATTTCATAATTTTCAAGCAACGTTGTTCTCCCTCTTGCTCTCCCGCTCCTCCCTCTGTGTCTTTGAGATGGGCGTGTGAAACAAGTTGCTGGAACTTCTTTACAAGACACAAAATCCATACATCTCTCACCCACCTGATGAATGCTTGTGTTTGCTTTGTTTGTAAGCAAAAACCCATTCTAACCAAATCTGCAAGCAATGTTGTGCTTGCTCTTGCTCTCCCTCTGTGTCTGTTGCTTCGTCTTTTGAGTCTTTGTGCAACAATTTGGTGGACCTTTAGAATACACAGTATTCATACATACTTCTCTCAACACCCACCAATGTCATCTGCCTTGATTTCTGTGCAGCTGTTCAAGCTTCCGGGTTCATTGCAATGGACATGTCAATCAGAAACACAGCAGGACCAAATGGTCACCAAGCTGTGGCATTAAGAGTAGGCGGTGACCAGAGTGCTTTCTCTGGCCTCTCTATTGAAGGATACCAGGTACCTATACTTCTTCAAACTTACCTGTTTCAAACTCAAAGAATTTGCAGTGAAGTTGAAACCAAATCAACAAAGAGGAAATTGAATTCTCTGTCTCATGAATGCTTGCTTGATTTATTGTGGAGTGAATGTGTCAAGTCAAGACTTGCTATTGAAAGAAATATTGTGCTCTGTTTTTCATGTGTTTTCATCCTGACCAGGGAAAGAATATAATTTCATGCTTTTCACAACTTCTGTGATCTGCAAGCGAGACATTGTGCAAACTGAAATATTGTGAAGGAGGCTTTTTTGTTTCAATTGTTCGTGTTGTTGTGATGGAAGAAACAAAATGTGATCTGCTTTTTTCACGTGTTTTAGTTCCTGATAGGGTTTTTTCTAACATATGTGCTTTTTCTGTGATGCTAATGTTCTGCAGGATACATTATATGCTTATACTTTTCGACAATTCTACACAGGCTGCACAATTCTGGGCACAGTGGACTACATATTTGGAAACGCAGCAGCTGTTTTCCAGGACTGCCAACTCTTAACGCTCCCTGGACTCCAAGGTTCTCAAAACACATATACAGCCAGTGGCAGGACAGATCCATCACAGCCAACAGGGTTCTCATTCATTTCATGTAATTTGGGAGTTGACACTCCTGCCGCTTCCAGTTGGCCTACCTACTTGGGCAGGCCTTGGAAAACATATGCCAGGACAGTGTTCCTCGAGTGCACACTTGGGAGCGTCATCAATCCAGCTGGCTGGTTGCTATGGAACGGGATTGCAACCTCTGGTAACTTAGTCACATACGCCGAGTACTTGAACACGGGACCTGGAGCAAATACTGCACAGCGTGTGAGTTGGAGTCAACAGCTTACAGCAACAGAAGCTCAAACATACACAGTAGGAAATTTCATTAGTGGTGAGAATTGGTTACCTGCCACTACCATTGCTTTCTCCAACAATCTTTAGGGCAACCAAGCAAGCAAAAAAGCACACACATCAGAATAGTAGAAGAAATAATAAGCACACAAGTTTTAGAGTGTGTATAACATTAGTTTGTTGCTGCATTAAAGCACCATGGCTACTAGTTGCCCTCCTTGTAACACGATGATTTTTATCAAATTGTGATTAATTGATTCATGTACTAAATTATTGTGAGTTGAGAGTTTATAAAAACATCTTGAGAATTGGAGAAAATGCTCCTCCACATTTGGTAACTTTCTCCAACCATCTCTGAGGCAAATAAAGAAATGCCACACAATTTAAGCAGTAACAAGAAGGTACACAAATATAGAGTACCATGTACATGTTGGTTGGCAATGAAATTGTGGAGAAAACTCACAAAACGATTTTGAATGTAATTGTTGTATTTAATTCCAATAAAAGGTATGACAATAACGTGCATCCCAAACAACCTTGGGTAAGGTCACTCACATAGAATCAGAAATGGCAGTGAAAAGTTGCCATTGGACCCCACTAACTTCCATCACCTTCTCACAGTGGGGTGATAATCATAATCTGCTCACAGTTATAATCAACACCAGGTACAAACAAACAAATACTTTTTACAGGGGAAACATTGGAAGAGTTTTTTTTGATAGCCATTTTAAAGTCTTGTGTTGACAGCAAACATGGTCCATGATGCTCATGTGAGCATAGATCCTTGAACCATTCTAGGTCGAGGTGAAGGCAATCTGTCGCAAGACATTGCTATGGAAGATAGAATGTGCCTGCAAACATAAGAACATGTTTAGATTGTAAGTTTTAAAGGACTGAGACTTTATTGGGTGCATGACCTGACAGAATCACTTCAAATGTTTAAGCCAAAATTGAATATCTACAGTCATTTTAAAACTAAAATAAATAACAAGAATTTTGTTTGCAGAATTGGTTTAGTGACATGTTTCTGGTGATGGGCAGTCTGAAACAACATGCAGAGCAGACTCTAATATTCATCTGCAAATGGGAAACAAAGACCATAGAACTTAGTGTTGTAATAATGTCACACACCTGTCTCTCACTTAGCCCCAGTTTTGTTAGATCTTGAAACTGTACAATTACAAGCACACAAATTAGTATCCATACAAATTCAGCAAGATCACAGTAATTTATGCAGTTACATCTGCATGGCAATGCTTTGTGTAGAATATGATTGCAATGTCTAATTCCTAGATGATTTGAAGAATGTGGTTTGTACCTCTTTGAGAGGTTCTGGCGAAGTATCTCTCAGTTCCAAAATTCTAGCTACCCTTTTTGGTCCCATTCCCTACACAGGAGAAAAGCAAGGAAAGTGATAAAAAACATGCCAGCAAAGCAACATGACGAATCTGGCTCTAGGCACACGATGAATCAGGGTCAATGTATGCCCCTAGAAGAGATGAAATTTCACATGTTCATAGGCATTTCACTTCTAATACATGCAAGCAAATTACTGTTATGCCTGCATTCTGAATGTAAGCACTTTGATTTATACAATGTTTATCAGTAGCAGTAAGTCTGAGGTAACAACATGCCTATTTTGTGAACCCAACAATCAGAATGTAATCTAGTGACCCTAACATTCAGGACAACTAGAGTGAAGGCAAAACAAAATAGAAGTTAAACTGCATAGGTTCTCGTAGCCCAATGCAGAATGCACCTAGACCACATGGATCACAACATAGGCAACATTGACAACTTCAAACATCTGTATAGAAGCATTTTGAATAAGCTAACCTTGAGTTGCAGCAGCTCCTCTCTAGAAAAGACAAGCAACAGAACTAAATTAGAATTCACTATTCCATCTCTTTCATCTGTCCATCTCATTCACCAGCATTTGTGCAAAGCAAAGTCTATTATTTGTGAAAAGTCAAGCAAATTTCACAAAATGAGAACTTCTGCATAGCATCCATCATACCTGGTGGCAGTATTCAGCACATTCAAGTACTGCTTCACGAGTGTCCTCTGCACATTCCCATGGAAAGAGAATTAGCAATCAAGTCTATAAATGTGCAGTGGGGGGTTTGCTTGGTGCTGGTATGAGTAAGAACCACATTAAGAATAGCAATCAAAGAAGTGAAGCATCTTAGAACTGAATTCTGATTCACATGCAAAATGTGTCAAGGGGTATCAAACAACAAGTTAAAGCTTTGGATGATCATGTTATCAACTACACTTACATTGAACTTCACCTTGACATTGAACACAATAGAAGAAAACTTGCCTGCAGATCCGGGTTACAGTTGTTGAACTGTTCAAATGGTGAGCTACATGCAGGGGCAGACAACATAGAGCTGTTTACGGCAGCAGAAAATTCAGGGGTTTCGCAGCCATTTCCTGCTAGAAGGCTCTGTTGGTGGCTAACTTTGTGAGAAAGATCCTCATCAGCAGGCCTGCAGTTGCTACAGTCTACAGTGGATGATCTGGCCACATCCAGGAGCTTAATGTTTGAGGACAGTGGAGAAAGAACACCAATTCTCGAGCTCAGGGTCTTTGAAATCATATCCAGTGGTGGTGAGTCATCTTGATATATTGGGTTGTCATACTGTATCAGGGGTCTCTGTGCAGTCCCTCCTACAAAACCACTTGAGTCTGCACAGAAAATCACTCTCCTGATGGATGGGTACTTCTCTCTGCAAGTGCACATGACCTACTTTACATGTTGAGCAGCACTCTGCATAAAATCGTGATCCCTGTTAAATAACCATTACATGCCCAAAACCCCCATCCCAAAATTTCATATCTGTGCAAAATGGAAAACCATTGACCAGTTACTAGTAACTTACCAGAGTGCTGTATGGAGGCCTTTTGAGAACTGCCTTTTATGGCAGTATCTTTCAAAAGAGCACTGGCCACAATCATGTCTGTATTTGACAGGGGTGTCATACTTTGAATGCTGTCATTCTCTTGAGCTGTTGGGCACTGCATAGAAAACCCAATTTTTAAGACTTTGTCAGCACACTATGTCAAATACACTTGATCTCTCAATGTTTTGTGGTCTACCTATGGCTTCGAGATACAGGTACATTCACAATATTACAGTGGATGTTCCTGGACAAATCAGTATGTAAGCTTCCAGAACATTGAGGTGTGAAATATATTCTACAACATCATAATATCAAGGATATATGACTTTTCAACCCTGTTGATATCAATATGACAAGTAACTAGGTCTAAAATTTGAACCCTGCAATTTGAGAGATGGAGCAGCCAATTACTTCAAGATTGACAAACTTACTGATATATTCTGCATTCCATACTGTTTTCAATATCATGCATATGAAAGAAGTTTCTTCTGACCTCAGCAGTTGCAAAGTTTGCTTTCAAAGTTGCTCCATTTTCTTTCAAGGGTGCTCTGCAACCATCAGAAAGGAATATCAGATAATTTTCTTTCTCCTGGTGGCTTTGATTCACAACCACACCTTCCCCTCTACTATCCCAACACAGTCAGGCAACTCCCCTGGCAGGCTCAATAGTTCCAGATAACATCGAAATCCAATAAGAATCATTGAAATTTTGACAGGTTTTATTGGAAATACCTCAATTTTGGTGAATTTCCATTGCTGAGGTCTGTCATTAAAGCTCGTCTCACTGCTGGTGATGGGCATGGTCGCAAATATGTAGGGGGTTTAGGGCACAGTGGGCTTGGGACCAATGAAACTGATTTTACAGGTGTCTTTGGTTGTGACTCTTGCCAATGCCTGGGTTCAGCCTCTACTTCAGATTTCTCCCCACTTGCAATGTCTTCAAGGCTGCTGGATCGGTTTGTTATATGTCTTGACCTTGCTACAAGGTTCATTGTTGTGGATGCCTCCAGGTAAGAACTGGAACCCTGCATTTCACAATCAGAATGATCAGCAGATGGAGACAGCATTCCAGTTCCAACTAATTTGAATCATATAACTTCTTGCTTGAAACCAAATCTTCCAACATATGAGAGCTAATAATGAAGGAAGCTTACCAGACATGCAATTGTCAAGACTTGGCTGTTACCACCCAGTGAGTCCTGCAAGATCCGCGTAAGTGTGCTGTCGCGAAAAGACACTCTTGATTCATCAGTGTCCAAAGCACTGATAACATTTGATAGAAAAGACAGTGACTTGTTGACATGTCTTTGTTCTGAGAGGCGCACTACATCATTGCATGTTTTGCAGTCAATCTCATGCCCTGCTTTTGCAAACCACAAGAAACTTTAGTCTCAAAGAAGTTATCATCTGCTGTATGGATATAATGACTCACACAAAATGTATAAGGTAACACAGTTGTGGAAAGAACACCCACATCACAGATTCCAGAAGTTGTTGGAAGTAATTGCATCCAAGCTTGGGGAAGAGCTTAAAAGATGGGCTTAGTTGAAAGAGTTTAGGGTACCAGCAAGGTCAACAAGATTAAGCTTGCCACTGAATGTTGAAGAAGAAGACATTGTTACAGTGAGTACAGCATGACTTCTGCTGGACACATCAACTGTCTGCCCCATCAGACGCCGTGCACAGCCATCATCAAAGATTTTTTGGAATTCTGCAAGACTTTTCACACATACCTGCACATTTCAGGGTCTATAGCAGTTAGCAATTCCAGGGTTCAGGATGATGTCCAGGGTTATGAAGGTTCAGGATAAACATACACAGAGGAGATTGAGAAGCTTGATCTTATATCAAAATAAAAAAGACCTTGGATTTTGCAGCCACAGGATCACTAGGCCCATACTGAACCCCAATCCAACTGCTCCACCCATGCAAAACTGTTGATGTATAGGATATCAATTTTAGGTTGAAAGGATCTAGGGTTTACTACTGCAGAGGATCGAGAGATTTCAAGAGAAAATCTTACCCGGTTCAGCCCTCGCAGCCGCACACGGCCCCCCTGGCCGCTGTCAAAGACTGAAACCTCGCCCACTCTGGGATCCAGCAAATTGTAACATCGGTCCATATACACTTGATAATAGGAAACCTCGACTTTGCTACAAGAAGTCTTCTCAGCCTCTGCCAGGATTTTCTCTACTGCCAGTGGTATGAGACCTGGTTCCTCCTTTGAACCCTGCGAAAGAGAAAAAAAAGCCTACTCTGGATGAGTGTGCTGCTCCATCATGAGAGATTTCTCTCGTGCTCTCCTTCATTCCGTCGTCGACGAGGACATACTTCTGGGCAATGAGAACCAAGGATCCAAAGATACGAACCTTCATAGTGTGAGTTTTCCCGCCTCCGATCGCACCGAGGGCGAACACAGTGGAATTGAGACCTTGGCAAAGAGAACCGATCATTGCATCCATTTCCGCTACGAAAATCTCTCTCGTTTTCGTCTCCTCGCCGTAGCATGCATCGAGTCTGTACGTCTCCAACCGGCTGCAGAAACAAATGGCAATTTTCTTGTTGGAAACTTCCTGTTGCAATTGACTCATTCTGCAGGAGGTATGGAAGCACTTAGCGAGGAACGACAATTCAATCAGATCCGGCGGCGCTCCTCGAGAAGACTACGAACCTGGATTTCGTAGCAGAGATCTGGAACAAGTCCTCCCCGTCGACGCCTTTGACGATCTTGATGTGGAACGGCTTGTCATCACGATCTGACTCCAATCCTGGTCTTACACGCACCACCGCACGCACCAGACCTCCTCGTCCTCCTCGGTGATTGCCGCTCCCAGTAGTTACCGCTGCTCGACTCGAGACCGCAAGCCGCGATTGCCCGGCCACGCCGGGCGTGCTATTGTTCTTGAATCTGGATGGCGAGTGAATCCTAGGACTCAACATCCTTGTTATTCTCCTCTTACACTTCCACAAACCAAGAACAACCACCTCAAAGACGAAGAAAAAAGTCCAAGACAAACAAACAAAAAGAACGTCCAAGAAAAACAAACAAGAAAACGCGCCTCACATTCCTCCTGCAAACCTTCCAAACACAACACTCTCCACACACAAAAGCAACTTGCAATCTCGAGTACGATCAGAATGGGAACAAGAGACAGAATAATAGTTGCAAGAGCATAAAACAATTGCCAATTATTTTTGCAAGATCGTTGGAAAGTGATTTTTTAAGCTGCGAATTCTTGGTTTCGGATGCACACACCGAACTATTACGCACCAAAAAAAAAGAAAAACATAAAAAGTGCTTTTGAAATTCTCTTGCGCGGAGCCCCGCTCGTCGCGCAACGGCTATGTGATCTGGCGTGCGCAGCTTGACGCGGTCGCGTCGGCCACTTCTTTCCCGTTTAGGAAAACCTGTGGTCCGGTTATATACGCAAATCCGAACCGGTTCGGCTCCCGGGTGTTTGTCAGGTTAGGTGGAATAGATTGGAACCGGTCTCTTCTTTGAGGTGATTATGGCCATAAGAGGGTTTGTATTGAAGTAAAAACAAGCATTAAGTGGAACATGCATTAAGATTAGTTAAGATTGATTAAGTGTATATTGAAGTTTTTAAGGTGAGTAAATATGTGCATCAAGCTTGTTAAGACTTAAGACATAATTGAGACTTTGTCACACAACTAATTAAAAAATTTGGTAAGGGTTGTGTTGGTGTTGACTTATATTGATTAAGACCTTGTTAAGGTGGATTCGGGGTTTGTTAGGACATAATGGATGTAACATTAAGGTAATACAAATTTTCAAAGAAATTGTGTTCATTCTAAACCTCAGTTTGATTACGAGCATTTCCTAATGATTGAGGAGGCTTGTTGATGATGAAACCCTGATAAACTTCATTCCACAAAGCACCAAGGAAAAGGGGGAAAGGAAGAACAAAGAGAGAAACCCTTGGGCTTGTCTCTTTTAAGAACTATTCATTGTGTTCCATCAATATATCCAACAAGTCAATAAACTCTTGAATGGATTTATTTCATGATGTCCAACCAACTTGAACATCTTTGGTAGGTTTTTTTTTTTTTTTTGATAGAAATAGATCCTAGTATCGATACCAACTTCATATTAAAAAGTCAAGTTTGGGAACCAAGAAGAATGGATTTGAAAAAACTTCTTTGCTACCACATGCTAACAACATTACTTGACATGTAACCAATATTCCAATTAACAACATTTTCTTCTTCTATTGACCTGGTTATTGGCAAGAGGTTGTTAGTTACCAGAAACGGCTGATGTCCAAGAGCATTGAAGGCATTTTTGGTAACCAATGAGTTCAAGATTGGTTACCATGCATGAAACCTACCATTAAGAGTTAGCGAGCAAGAGCATGACACTCCTATATTGATGGATGAAAAGCTATGTAACCCTCTTCTCAATGGATGAAAACTCATATACAACATCCTGTTTGGATGATGCATGAATGAGAGACAAAGGTCAAGAGGTTGTGCTTGGTGAACACTGAGTGGAGGATGAATCAGAAGCTTGAGAATGTGCACACGGTAGGTTATGTTCCTTCATTTCCAACTAGTTAATTGACAAGTTCTTGTTCCCGACTATATTGGAATAGGATGTCCATCATTACCAAACTCCCACATACAATTGCCATTTTATTGAAATATGACCTCAGTGCCAACAATATTCTTCTTGATGATGGTTTAATTACCTAGTTCTTCATATTCTTTATAACACTTCGATCTAGTTCTTCATGTTCTCACCAATGCTTTCATTAGCACAAAAGAATTTCAACAATGCTTCAATTAGTGCAACAAAAATGTGCTAAGCTTCTTTGTCTCTTTTAGGTTCTTTGTGTGGTAAGTTATGGGTTGCAACCCACAACATTAAAGCCAATCATGGCATCAAGGTTCTCACAAAGGATAGTTGTGCGAGGGTAATCTTCATTTCACTTCTAGCTTGTCCCTGAATAAGAAAGCATCTATTCCTAAGGCATAGAAAGACGCATGCTTTGAATCCATAACATCCTCCAAAGTCACCAGAAAGATATCAATGTCATTGCAAAGAAATGTCTATAACACTCTGAAGGTAACATAACAATGAGTGCAGTCATAACCTAATGACCATCACTCAGACAGCATCGGAACATCACCTTCATCATGAATAGCAATGACAAGCTGCCTGCAAATTCTAGTGCTACTCAATTTCCTTGAGTCTTTGAGGGGCTGTGGCTAGATCTATCCAGTTCCTGTTTGCTATCTGTCTAGATATGAACCAATGGACTGAACCATCAGGTGCATAAAGAGAATCAGCTGGTAAGTAGAACTGCCACTTACAATGATCACCACAGCAACAACAATGGTTCTTGTTTCATCTTCGGTTGTAGAAGAGTTACAAAGCCAAGCATTGTAACCAGGTATACAAGAAGGCAAATCTCAAAATAAGCAAGAACTCCAAAGAATAGAAACATCCCCCCAAAAACAAACAATTGGTCACATTTATTAAGCAAACAAAACTTCTCCGGCTTCTTGAAACCCTAACTCTAGGCCCTGACCAGGCTGCAAATCAAAAACTCGCCCTTAATGTACTGGTGCCATGCATCTCTATGTCAGTGGACAATTCTTTCTGGGTATTCTGTGTGGACTTGGCTGCCAGCAACCTGAGTCCTAAAGGAACAATGTCCAGCATAGAGCAAATGACCAAAACCCGGGTATTGAAGCCAAAAACCCACAAAACACAAAAACTCCAGAAAGAATGTACACCTCAGATGAATCATCTCTTGGAAGAAGCTCAATGTCATGGTGGTGGTTATAACATCAATCTCAAACTCTCCACCTTTTGTGAAGAAGATTTGACACCAAAAGAAAACACTAACCCCTTCTGCCGCAAACTAAAGCTCATCCTCCAGCCGCAGATATTCCCCAAGATCTGCTTGATGCAATGCCACAATGTCATTGGGATCCAACTTCCGGCACTCTTGTGTGGATTTGGCTGCAAGTCCAAACCCTAATGGAACATCGGACATGGAATAGATGACCACACCCTGGTACTGCGGGGTGTTATCTGTGATTCTCCCCAGTCCACTCTTCAGGACATGGTTCCCATACAGAAACGACATCTCTGCTGACGGTTTCAGCCATATCTTGTATTTGGCATGCGCGGCCAGGAGGTCTAAGCATGTGACGACAAGGCGGAACTTACCACTCTTGGTGAACTTGCCTAAGCAAGTTCCAAGACCACACAACTTCTCCCGGCCAACATTAGTAGCCCGCCGAACCAAAGCCTCACTCACATAGTTCACCCGCTGTTTGTGGAGGCGGAGACAATAGCCTCCAGCAGAAGTTGTTGTTGCTTCACAGCCTTCATGGGACCGCCGCTCTATAAGATGACGCAGATTGCTCCCCACAAACTTGTGCAGCTTCTCTAGCACCTGCGTAGTTTCGGCCTCATCCAAAGGCCGCATGTTGGCTACTGTACCTTGGCGTCAAGCGGCTGTTGCCACGCACTTTCCTTACACAGTTTCAATGCACGAGTCCTCTGCAAATCACAGAGTCTTCGGTATGAATCAGAATTCCCTCAAAAAACACTTTGCTGTTGAACCCTACACAACCAGTATGCACAAAATCTTTGCAACTCATACAGTGTTTGCGTCGATCAGAATTCTTACGAAGAAAAGGCCACTTCAGACAGAAGAATGCAATCAAAACTACGCTAACGTGGAAACAACGCTGCCTAAATCCACGAAAGAAAAATAATGCCAAGAAAGGAAGCAGTCACTTGCTCGACGGGTTGCTTGCAGTGTGCGAGATTCGTTCACGCTCCTTAAACCCTAACCCTAACCCTATTTTGTCGCCCACATGGAGGAATTGGGTCTGAAGTTCTGAACTAGTGTTTTGCCGGGTCTAGGTTTACTTACCCGGTGAAACCCGGAGGGTGACTGCAACTGGCGAAATTGTGGGATATGGGTCAAAAGAACTTGACCCCACTTTCTCGGCAAGTTCCAAATTGGATGAAAATTTACAAAACTTGCCTTCGTTTCACATTGGATGAAAATTTCAAAGAAGTTACAAAATGGATGAAGTTTTAGAAAACTGGCCCTCGTTTCACATTGGATGAAAATTGTGCAGAAGTTGCAAAATGGATGAAAATTTAGAAAACTGGACCTCAGTTCACAGAGTATAAAACTGCTCAGAAGTCACAAAATGGATGAAAATTTTGAAAACTTGCCCCCCATTTCACATTAGATGAAAATTGCACAAAAGTTTCCAGATGGATGAAAATTTGAAAAACTTGCCCTCATTTCACATTGGATGAAAATTGAACAGAACTTGCACAAAATGGATGAAAATTGTGAAAACTGGCCCTCACTTCAAATTGTATGCTAGTTGTAAGCTTTGAGCACAAGTTTTTGAGAATGGATTTAAATATACAATTGTGGGTAGTTTCTATTTTATTTTGCATAATAGTTTTTATTCTATTAAAATCCGCAGCCACTATATAATCCTTTTCAATATACTCGATGATATTCATATAAAAATCTAGTAGTGTAGAATTTTGTTGGTTGCATTGATTTAGTTTGCATAACAATTTCCTTCTAAAAACTCCTTGATTGAAATGGTGATCTTTTGCATCCTTAAGCAAACTTCAGTGAGATTGTTCACAATGTTAGAATGTTTGCTCAAGATCCTCAATGGATGAACTAAACAGCTTAGGTTACAATTTTTTTGTTGACAGAATTTTGCACCTAATTACAAATGCAAGTATGTCATTGATGGCGAATGTGAAGCAAAAGGCACATATGGCTTAAGCTTGTTGTAAAACTTGAGAACAATTTTCTTCAGTTTTAAACTTGCAACTAAGTTTTTTGCACTTTGTAAGGAATGCACTACCAACTATGCATTATACCCTCCTACTTCATCATTGTGGTATGACATACAGAAACAAATTGCATAATACAAAACACATGAAACACACATCTCCAAAAAAGATTCACCACCATTTGAAAGGATTCTTTTTTATCTTCCAGATTTTTTGCATTCATAATACAATGTTCAAATGCATAGGGTACTCACTTTCCAAAAAATGGTTCCATATTTGCAACAACAAAGGCAAAGGCATACATGTGTGTTGTTTTTTAACATGCTCCTTCTTTTGCATTCATTGTCTTCCAGTAATTTTGTGAATCAAGTCATGCAACCAAACCCCGATGTACTAAGCCCAATCAACCCCCAAACAAGCTTTCATGGGTTGGTATGAAAAACTTGACCAGAGATTAGCTTTTTTGAGTTTTATGTGATGTTGCGAATAAACTCTGAGGCCGTGGCTATGGCACCACCTGTGATAGAATGCTGGATGATCTTGTCACGAGTGAACGTGCCATCACTGAATGAAAGAAGGGCACCTGTTATTGCACCTCCAATTGCAGCATTTTTCTGTTTTATCAAGAAGGCAAAAAACATCTCCCATATCAGCATCTTACATGCAGGGAGCTTCAAACTGACATTCATAAGAGAAAATCTCCCATATCAGCATCAATGATCGCTACCAAAAGACTTGCAACTCTTATGTTTTGTGGAGCAACCTGGATTGAAAGACCCTTAGTAAGCAAAGTCTATTTTTTCTGATTCGAAGAAGTATGTAAGTAAGAAGAAGTATCTAGTATGTGACTTCTTTCAAATTCCACAAGATTCTAACATGAAAGTACAGAAAAAAACCCAAGTCTGCTTTGAAGTGTATTTGTTTCTGAGCTAGCTAACACACATACTTGAGTGGAGGAAAAATAAAGGAGAAAAACCAAAATAGTGGTTTGTCAAATTACCCAGTCAGTCCTTCCACGTGCACGTTCTATTCCATACTCCACACCAGCATACACTCCTGCTACCAAACCTGCATTGAAAGGAGGAGACATTCTGTAAGGTAGATACATCAGGCTAAGCTAAAAAGACTAAAGCCACATTACTATATTCAACTGTTTGAGCTAATCATTGGGAGTATTTTCAACTACATTTGAGCTTTCTAAAGAGAGCTCTACAACCAAAAACTTCATTCTTTCAAAGGGACATGGCAAAAAGCAAAATGCTGCCATGTCTGAAATGTAACAAATTTTTATAACATTGTAAAAACACAAAGGGCACAGAGTAGAGCAAATTGCAATGCCTGACTGTGAAAGTGTCCAAATGCTAACCTGCTTGGAACCCTTCTCTACCAGCACGTTTCACCTGCACAATACATGACTATTATCAGCCATAGTCCTTGAACTCAACCTCAAAATGGACACAGAGATTGGCAGCTCAAATTTCTGTTCATAAGAATATATCATAAGTTACATAACATGCATGGGAAATGTATCCATCCAGAGCATCTATGACATTTGAAAACAACCCAAGCCAGTTCTATTGCTGAACTCACCAGTTTGTTGAGGTCATGCTTTGTCACAGACTCTGCTCCCATTTCCAAAGCACTAAATAGTCAGCATTTCGCATCTCATCTCTTCAACTGAAAAAAATGTCATTTCTCAAGACTATTATGTCCAAAACAAGTTCTCATGAAAAACTCAGTACAAATTGACAAACCCAACTTTCCTTACACATCAACTAAAACTCAATACATGTTGAAATACCAACTAATCCTCAGTATACCTTGACAACCACCAAATTTTCCTTCCACCAAATTCAAGCCTATTATACAATTCTTCTGCAATTTTTTTACCACCTCTCTGACCCATGATTTGATTGGTTGAAAATGTAATCAGCCATTCCTTGACCGTCGAAAGAAAGAGAAGAGAGTCCCACATAAAGGTAAAGTCAGATGTTGTACATACCTTTCTTCAGTATGGCAAAGGTATCTTGAAGAACAGCATGAGCAACACCTACCTGCACAATGATGAGTATGAAACTGGAACACTTGAATTTTGCTAAAAAAAACTTACATATACAAATGCAAATGCAAAAAACTGAATTTAAAAAAGGAGAGTTGTTGGAAGTAGATGGAAGAAATAAAGGGTACTTATGCACTACTACTCACGTGATTCTGGGTCAGAAGAAGAAAGAGGTTGAGCAATCTAAAACATTCTGAATCAATTAACGAAACCTCAAATTCCATCAGGAAGAAACATTTTACCCCGCCAACTTTGATGAAGCCATCAAGAGTGTAGTTGAGAATTGGGTTTCCCAAATCCACAATCACATCAACTGTTGGGGAATCAAAACTGGCTGCCAACCTTCCATGAGGCATTTTTCCTGGACACAAAATGCATTTGTTCCTGTGTAAGAATTATGTAGTCTTTGCCAGTTTCTACCAAACCAAAAACTGATGCCAGTATGTAAGCACAAGAGTTCCAAGTAGGAGTATTGTCAGAAGGACTAAAAAAACATAGCTAGAGCTCAAAACTAACATCATTTCACCTTACAAAGAGTTATTGGATAGAGGAAGCAAGGGTATGAAGGAATAGAAAATAAAAAAGAAAACAGAGATCTTGAGCAATCCAAAGAGATAAAAAAATCAGGTGTTTTAGTCAGATATATTTTGCTTCAATAGACATGACGGACAAACAAATGTCGAACTATGCTTTGATATGATCCTCCATCCTCCTCAGTTTACAAGGAAAACAAGAGTGATTTCTTAAGTAGTATGAACAAAGATGATGATACTTTGACCTTCATTTTGTAATTAGATTGCCTGCCAGAGAAACAATAGGTACCCTTTTGCACACTCAATCTGCCACAGGAAAAAAGATACAAAATCCAAAAGTAACAAACCCTACTTGATGTTGTTTTCTCTACAACTTTGTGTACATGGGGTTCTTGCACTCTGTCTGTGTGTGAGAAAAGAAAAGGTTCAAGGAAAATTCATGCTGTCTTGGGGGTTTCACATACATTGCGGTTCCAGATGCCAGGAACAAAGAATCCATCAATTTTCTCTTCTCATTCACAGAGAACAAAAGAAAAGGAACAGACAAATTTCAAAAGCAACTCAGGACCACAACAACAACTCACGCCTCACGACCCCATGAATGAGACCCATGAATGAGCTTGTGACCATTGTTCATTCCCTCAAACTTCACAATCCAAAAGTATCATGTTGTTAGAGCACAAACACCAAAGACCAAAACCTCCTCTTTGGTTGACAAAAAGTGACACACCAGAGTTTCAAGCACACAAACAGAAAGCTTTCAAAACAAACTCATCATCAATGGTTGGCAAGAGAGGTTGCTTGCTTCAAGTGGAAATTTTCTGGCACTCACCTGCACCAAGACAAGGCCAAAGAGAGAAAAGCCTGAGATGGTGATGCAGCAGCAACCAAAACTGGGTAGTATCAACAACAACAACACAACCCAATCCACAAAAACAAACAACACTTAAAATACAAAAGCAAGGAACAAATGGAAAGCAATTTATACACAAAAAATAATAATTCGTACACCCCAACAAAACCAACAATGTAAACAAATCCAATGCAAAGATACCCAAGACTTAATTTTGATATTGAAACTTTTTTTTTCTCTTTTTGCTCTCTAAAAAGTTTGCTTGCTTTTTCTTTCTTGAAATTTATTAAATTAAAAAATTTGTTTCCCTCAAACTTAAACTCCTTCTAAAGTTGGGTGACGAAGCGAATCTTTGCTGGCCCATTCTTGTTTTGACGTGTGTCTTGTGTAAGGACAGGGGGAGATTTTAAACTCATGGTTCTAGCTCCCAAACGTGCATGCCCCCAAAGAATTTGGGTGGCCCAATGAAACTTGCATGTTTGGTAGCAATGGGATAATGATATGGTGCAAACCCAACCTGTAACTGACACATGTCCCTAAGGACCTAAGAAATTGTTGAGGGATATTGTTCTCTTGTGTGTGTTTTTTGGAGAGAGAGAGAGAGAGAGAGAGAGAGAGGGTGGAGTGGGGGGAAGGAAGGGAGGGGGGAGGGGGGATTTTTGGGGGCAGTGTTATTGTGTACCTATTGGGATTGACTTTTATATTGGGTGGTTGAGTTTGATACAATTGTCAAAATGAAAGAAGCAGATGCTCAGACACCTTCATTCATTCATTTCATTTGCCAAAACATGAAAAGCTCCAAAGATTTTTCTTGGTGTAGCCAAGGTACACTCTCTTGGTGTATTTGGAGGGTACACTTTTATATAGAGTGTTTTGGATTTCCCAAAATGCTTCCATCCTTGTTATTCTGTGATACCCACCAGGGAGTTTTGGATGTAAGCATCCCTTTGGGCTCTCCATTGAACTCCGGGCTGCTACCCTACTAAAAAAGTAAGTGTGGGAGAAGGTCCCATTAATGGTCGGTAAAGCACCAGCTAACCATGAAGGATGGATGCTAAGTGGTTACGAAACAGTTTTCTGTTGGTTTCCAGTTCCTTAGCTAACCACCATGGTTAGCTTAGCTAAGGAAAAACGGCCCTTACCTATGAATAAACCAACTAATGCCCTAGTGGTCACCTGTTTTCCTACCTATGTACCTACCTATATAGGACCTAATTACCTACCTATTTTCTTACAAAATGGGTTACCAAAGTGAAACACAGATATTAACTCAATTGAGGTTCATCCACAACTGAGTCATAGTGGGCGTCCAGTGGATGTTTGTGCTAGTGGGTGCAGGTTCACTCTCGCCAAGGCCAACTGGGTAGTATTTTTTCTCATGTTTGAACAGTTGGAACAGCCAAACAATTTCACATCAGTGATCATCCACACGTAGCAAAACCCCAAACAAAAAAAAAAAAAACAAACACACACACACTCTTCTAGCATCCTCTATGAAGATTGTGCAAATGAAAAAAAATGCAAATATCTTTCTTTGAAGAGAATTCTTGGTAAGAGAATCTCCACCCACAATCTCCCTTTTTAGGTCTCTACCAACGTTTTTCACATCCAACACAGAAATCTAAATATCTAACCAATGGCCCACCAATTAACATGAAAAATTGGGCAGCCTAAAGTGAGAGACCATGACCATTTAAACACCACCACATGGGTAAATAAAAAAGCATTTAATGGCCCTTCTGGAGGTCAGTGCTTCCTCTGCATGTTCAGCTCCAAAGTCCAGACGAATTAGCATGTCAAGTTTTCAATAGCAGATTGTTTATGGTATGAGGATCCCACCGCTCCTTTTTCGTACCAGGTTGATACAAGTATGCATGCAAATATCAACTGGCCGGGTATGAATTTCATAAGAAGAACAAGGGGGATTAGAAATTTTCTACTGTTGCTACAAAGAAGATTTCTTGCTCGACAAACTTATCAACCATGAAATTAACTTGTCAAATGCTGAGCATTTTTAAATTGGTGTGCAAATTGCAAACAACACACAAGGCATTGGCAATTGTAGTGAGAATATTGGAGACCCGAGAGTGCAAAACTGGAAAATTCTGCCTACCTATGTTAATACTTAATACCACTGACCTCAGTAATTGGAATGTCCAGCACATGGTTTAAGTCCAAACTTCTGCAGAAATCCCTTGGTCACCTGCCATATACTAAACTAGAGAATATTGAGAGAGCATAATGGCCTCTCAAAATTACTCTTTGTGCACAGATTATATATGTATCACCAACTTGCCAGCCATGGCCCAACAACAAATAGTTGGTGCAATTCCAATGGAAAACATTCTCTCCTGTAAACATAAAGCTCAAACAAGAAGAACTAAAATTACAGTTCCCCAAATACTCAAACACTATATGCAACAAGAGTGCAAGTAGAACAAAGTACCTTGTAAACACCTTGATATTCACCAACCTGTTGAAACCCACATAGTCCATCAGTCCAAGAGACTTGGTGTCCTGAATGCAACAACAGAGATCTGGTAATGAATTACTCCATAGCACAAGTAAGCCTTTGATAACTCTCCATTCCAGACACTTCATTCTTCAGTATTATACATTCTACCTGAGAACAAAACCAATTTTGCAAACTCCTTACCTCCTCAAAAAGCACAAAAACTTTGGAGTCAGCTGACATTTCTTCTCATCAACTGCTGAATTCAGCACCTCTTACAGTCATCTGTGCTCCAAATACAAACCATATGTTGTTCTCAGCTCATGCAAAATACTGCTGCAAAAACATTTTCCAAATGACTTCATTGGGTCATGAATCCTTCTTCTCTGCAACCCTTGATTTTTGTAGCAGCTTCTTCCTGTTTCCTTCAAGACCCACATTCTCTTAATAAGAAATTGCAGCTGCTGTGAATTGTTCAAGTTCCAAATTGGATATAGAAGGAAAGCACAGATCATTCTTGTGAGTTCCTCAACAGCCAAACAGGACACAGAAGCAATGCACATATTCTTGTGAACTCCTCGAGCCAAACATGATACAGAACAAATTGCATGGATTCTAGTCAATTCCTCAAGCGCTGAATATGATACAGAACGAATTTCACAGATTCTCGTTCAAGCTCCAAATCACATATAGAAGGAATCATGCACAGATTCTTTTGAATTCCTCAAAATGTCTGCAATATTTGAATTGGCATTGGGAAAAGAAGTTAGGAAGGCAATGGATTTAGCCATCCCCATGGGATGAAGGGACCATTCCAAGGAGGTTGTGGAGATGGTTAAGGTGCGCGAATAATTGTATGCATGAACTAAAAAGCGCTTAGAATAGGCTTATAAATGGTATGAAAAGCATGTCAACAAAACACAAATGCACATGGAATTTGAGGTTGGGCAACACATGTGGTTGAACATCTGAGACTTTAATATGCCTAATGGACTAGCCCCACATTTCATTGCCAAGTATGCAAGGCCTTATGAAATTTTGCATAAGTTGCACCCTAATGTGTATACCTTGAAGTTATCGACTAATTTTGTGGCACATCCAACTTTTCACATTTTGAAACTAAAGTTGTTTTTACATGAGCCGAACAGGATACAGAACGCATCGCACAGTTTTTTGTGAATTCCTCAAGAGCCAAACGGATGCAGAATGCATTGCACAGTTTCTTGTGAATTCCTTAACAGCCGAACAGGATACAGAACGCATTGCGCACAGATTCTTGTGAATTCCTCAGGAGCCAAACAGGATACAGAACGCATTGCACAGACTCTTGTGAAGTCCTCAAGAGCCGAACAGGATACAGACAGTTTTTTGTGAATTCCTCAACACCCGAACAAGATACAGAACGCATTGCACAGTTTTTTGTGAATTCCTCAACACCCGAACAGGATACAGAACGCATTGCACAGTTTCTTGTGAATTCCTCAAGAGCCAAACAAAATGCAGAACGCATTGCACAGATTCTTGTGAATTCCTCAACACCCGAACAGGATACAGAACGCATTGCGCAGTTTCTTCTTGAGTTCCTCAAGAGCCAAACAGGATGCAGAACGTACTGCACAGTTTCTTGTGAATTCCTCAAGAGCCAGACAGGATGCGGAACGTATTGCACAGTTTCTTGTGAATTCCTCAAGCTATAAGAGGCAAACTAAACCTGAGGAGGAATGAAGCTGTATCGACACAAAACGCATTGATCTCCTGCGAATTCCACAGTGAACTCCAGACAACTGCACGAAAAACTCTCCCGAAAGGATCCGCACATATCCAAACTCTAGTAAGACAATCGACACAAAGAAAAGAAGAGGAGAAGTGAGGAAGAGAGAGAAGCCAAGTACCTTCTTCGCACTGGAAGCGAAAATCGAACTGCCGACTGCTACACCAGCCACCCGGCGTACTGCCGCTCTCCACAACATGATGGCTCTCTTTCCCTTTGAGGACGACGACGACGACGATGATGATGATATGTTTCTTCTTCTGTCTCTAGCGATTTCTTCGGTCGTTCGACACCAGAAACGCTCTAGCAAAAAAGAATTCCACAAGCTCACTGAAAGACACGGAAGAGAAGTAGAGATGGGAACAGAATTCAGCACGACAGATGCTCGTAACCAGCGTCTAATTTTAGTTTCATATGCATCCGTTAAGAGTACCGCGCGCGCGCGCGACATTGTCGTCGGCTCAGCGGTCTGTTGAGGTAGCAGCTTGGCGCTCTTTAGTGTTGCCAAGAAGAAAAACAGCTTCACAAAAACCTCATCGACCTGTTTCTTCTGCAGCAGCAAATTGCAAACGCAAGAAGTTGCAAAGCGCACGGATCATCAGAGACACTCCTGCAGGGACGGGATCGCAGAAGAGACTGTCATACCACTAGCTAGCTAGGCTTTCTGGAGACGCCTCTGCAAAGATGGAGAGAAATTCGAGGATTATTGTTGCAGTAGCGATTTGCGCGCTTGTTTTCATGTGTTTTGTCGTGGAGCAGACATCGGTCATGGCTGAAGAAGCTTTCGGATACACTACTACTAAGCATCAGAAATGGTCGACCTCCTCCCTATCCTGGAAAGGCCTACAAAGCAACGGGGCTGGATTGTCGACGACGGATCATGAGGAGGCGAATCCGACCAGGAGGAAACTGAATCAGTTTCTGCCGGATCCGTCCTCGTTCGGTAACTTCATCAGCTGGCAATCGCTCCTTGCAGATCAGATCCCGTGTCCTGCAGGTACAGGCAGGTCATACTACACGCCTAACTGCGATCTGGCAACGGGACCTGTCGTTCCTTACTACCGAGGCTGCTCGGCGATCACGCTTTGTGCACGAGGAGTCTGATCGAGGATTTCGAAGATCACACTCAACACAAAACACTGCACTTCACAGGTACTTACAACAGGTCTATTTCAACTTTCTCGTCCTCATCTGCAGAAGTTTTCTATGTTCAAGAACTCTTAGAAAGACGAGTTTCTCGTCCTCGTCTGCAGAAGATATAAATCTGCAGACAGAAATCAGATTTCAAAACAAGACTTCTTCTTCTTCAAAACAAAGACTTCTTCTCTTGAGAGTCTTCTTTTTCCTTCACTTCTCACTGCAACAACGAAATCTGTTATTCACAATGTGGACCAGTCCAACAACCTGCCGCACACACTTTTCGAAACAATGCACATAATCATATCAGTTTCTAGTCTTTGGCAACTCTGGATTGGTTTTTCCTTTTTTCTTCTTCATTTCTTGACATTCATTGTTGGATCTTTCATATGGTTTTTTCTTCCAGAAAACAAAAAGAGGAGCTTCTTGACATCAACAAACCGTGGGACCCTTGTCGTCCAGAATTTGAATAAAAGTAGCAACAAAGGGATTGGCAGCTTCAGATTCTAATAAAACCACAAGAAAGAGCATGTGTTCAGGCATCATTTATTCTTGCAGCAGTTATGCACAGATGGCAAAGTCATCTTTCAACAAAACTTCAGCAACAACAGGATGTTTGTTGGTTGGTATCTGAGTATTACTACTGCATCTTCTTTTCGTCCACGCAAAATTTTATTCTTTGGAAATAAAAAGCTTGAGTTTAGTATCATCTGTGTACATTTCTGTTGTTGCTTGGCAAAAGACTATTAGCAGCCATTGAGTGAGTGAGAACTCCATATCTTTGCCCAAGCTCGGCATCCAGTGTAGTTCAGACCTTCCATCAAAGGAGGCAACAAGAAACTGGGACAACAAGGGTTTCTCTTGCTTTAGGGTTTAGGGTTTTAGGGAACGGGGAATGTTATGCGGCCCCACTTTGATTTAGAAGATATTCAACAAAAAGGCTTGTGTACTTGGAATCACCCCTTCTCAGCACTTGCAAATTGGACTAGGAGCATTGCGGAGAAACTTGCACTAGTACTTCAGAAGCCACTGCCTGCAGATTGCAAGACAAACATTGTGTTTTGTTGAACCCTAAACCCTAAAGACATCATTACAATACAAGTCTGACAAGGAGTGATGTGGAAACTTTCAGAAGACACAAAAAGCTTGAGATCTCTGAGACAAACTAAAAATTGCATCTTTACACAATCACAGAGCTCAAGATGATCTCAAAGGCAAACCCAAATTGTACGTTTTACATAATCATGGTTTCCATGATTGTTGAAAACAAGTTGAAAACCAGATTCTCAGGCACTAGATTTTGTATCACAAAATTTCTGCACAAACATTGGCAATTAGCACAACTACAACCACTCACTGACAACTTTCAGCAAAATGCAAGGGGAAGCTCTATTCGTAGCTATGAACAATCATCCAGTCTCTTACAAACTACTACATATACACACGAGTTTCTAGCCAAAATGCAGGTTTCAGTCATAAATCATTCAATTTTGGAGTGATTGTAATCTGTGAATATGAAGTTTTTCTCCTTCTCTTTTAGAATATATGCTAATGCAGCACTTGAGATCGATCCAACAGCCAGGAGAGCACGGAGTGCCAGATCTGGGGGGACACCTGCACCTGCTGCCAAAATTATTGTGCTTCCCCAGAAAACCTTTTGCCATGTTCGGAAACCCTCAAGAGCTGTCCTACATGATGCACACTTTAATGTGTGTTGCTCATACCGATTCAGCATCTGCATCACATGATCCCAAAACCATCGATATAACAATCATCATTAAATGTACACGCTACAACAGTTACAGTCAACACGTCACAAGATAGTGTATTGCAGCACTCAATGAAATGTTGCATCATTCTCACATATATGCACAACAAGAACCAGACTATAAGAGCAACACCCAAGTGCACAGAATAATTGCAAACCTACCTCATATTTTGATAGCACTGTAGAAGGAAGTGGTTGGCTAAGATTGGCTTCAGGGAACCAATCAGGCTGGCTTTTGCCATGTTTTCGTAGCCAGTTACGGAAGGCCAGAACAAATCGATCAGCCTGGGTAGGTGTAAAAGTGAATTTGCTATACTGTGCATTCACATCACCACCCTGTGCTAGAAACCCCTTCTCTTGCCCTTGCAACACTATCATATCACCATCATATACCTTGTTGGATGTCCAATGCTCATGCCAGCGGGGCACCAACTGCATCAACAAGAAAGCAGTCCATTTTCATCTAGACCCATCAAGAAATAGTTTGTAAAACCCTGGCATCTGCTTTCATATATATCAGCATTATTTACAGAAGGTAATCATAGTCCAAAATTTTAAATCTACAACAATATGCTCAAAGGGCTTGTGATGCCAGAGGACAAATTGAGACAAATGAAGAGGCAGAGAAAACATACCTGCCACCAGGCAGGCCCTGGCATGGTGAAGCGGAAGAAATTACGGGCACTGCAAACAATGGATCGTGTTTTGCCAGGGGCCATAGGAATGTTAAAAGAACATATCAATATCTCCCAATTTTTCTCCCCAACAAATGGTAGTTTCACTGGAAGCTCTATTCTGCAATCACACACAAGACAATGCCTTAGAAGTTTCATCCAGAAATATGAATCAACAAATCAAACAACTCCACACCTCATCTTGTGTCTTCTTCAGCCTTAAAGAGTGCACCAAACCCATATTGGATTCTGAGAGTTCAGAGCTAGGAACAGCCATAACATGCACATAGTTTGCATCTAAAGAATGACACCTGCAAGATACATGTTACATAGCTATGAAGTCAAGTGAGCAAAGAATATTGTCATACTTGTTGTAATAATAGCAAGGCGGGTAAAACCCTGCAGTAATTTTTGGAGTGTCATTATTAGCACCCTTAAAACCCCAGGGTCCACTTTTCTCCACCTTGAAAGGTAAGGGCTTTGCCCTATCTCTTCTCCCTGTCACCTTATGATGGGCAAAGTCAATATGAGATGGGTCTGACACATTTTCCATAAGTGTGTCATAGCCATAATATAGGTCACGCTGAATAGTTACAGATGAGTAATTGGGATCATCAAACTCTGGTGGCAACCTGCACAAAGCAACATAACCTGAGCTCAGTCATTCATAAGTTCCAATCCACATCACTGGTTAGCTTTGGCCTGTTTTCTACCCATATAATCATCGACCACAACATCTGTTTCATGAGGATGGTTTGTTGTCACAAGACCTTTGGTTTGATGAGCCTAATCAGGAAACATACAAATCTGCCTGACTGCTCCTAGCAAGTGCATGCTGCTCTAAAATGTAATCTCCATTGCTGGTTCATAAATGGTAACTGCAGGTTACACGTTTCCAAAAACCCAATATATGGCAGCAGACTAATCCAGACCAACAGAAAAGAATGATGACACAAAGTGCACTACAAACCAAACATGACTGAGTGTTGTGTCATTCTAGGGTTGCTACCTCCTTTTTCAAATTGGACACTCTATAATTGCAATACTAGGTAGACTCGGTTGCCATTTTTCTCCCAGTGAGTCAGAAGCCCTTACTTACAGCTTCCCACCACTCTGAATTACCAGTGTACCCATTGACTCAATGTGTGATTGGTTGGCTAATGTGGGCAATATCCACCATGACCTAGAAGTGAACTGAACCTACAACTATTTGCAATGTGGTCACAAGTTCTAGCCTAGAGACTTTATGCTTCTGAGACATAGAAATCATACACTAGGCAACACAGAGTACTTACGTAGGAGGAGGTGTGACAGAAGCTTTTTCCAAGCCTTTCTCATCAGGCCAGACAAAGAGCAAGCCTTGAGAGACTAGGGTTGGGTATGTGATAGCACAAGCCCGAGGAGAGAATCGGGCCTTAGCCTCAGGACCTTCAGATGCAGCTTGTGGGATGGCACCACAGCTTCCATCACCTTTGAAAGACCAGCCATGATATGAGCATTGCAGCATTCCTGATTCATCTAATCTCCCTTCCTGCTCAAGGAAACAGCAGGAAAAATAAGATCAAGAAAAGAATATAACTCCTCAGCATTCTCAACAAGAATATAATCCTGAAAATTATATGTTGGGAAGATGCCCGGAGATAGGGAATGAAAGAGATAGAGAAATACATACAGAGAGAGGAGCAAGACGATGGGGGCACTTGTCCACAAACACACGCCATTCGCCTTGCTGATCCTTCCAAACCACTAACTCTCGACCAAGAAGCTGGAAAGGCGTCGGGACACTGGGGTCCAAATCCTCGATCAAAGACACAGGATACCAATTCTCTCTCCACACAAAAGCTGCTTCTTCTTCTCTCTTCTCCGACCTCTCTTGTATTTTCTCGTCTTCAACTACGTCACGCGTGCCGCCGCTCTCTCCGTCGTCGTTCTCCTCTTCCGCGCCTTTCTCGGGATTCAACGACGGCCTGGGTGGAGCTATAGTTGCAGAAACCGGACCGATTTGCTTCCCTTCCCCATGAGCCTTCGCAAATCGTTTGCTACTCAGCCTCGGCGACCTCTTGGAGCTCAATTTCGTCCGCCCTAATCCACACACAAACGAAGCCGATTGTTCGATGCTCAAAACCTCGGTGCTGCTCCATCCTCGAGTACCAAATCGACTAAAAGAAACCAACGCTCGGACAGTAGTACGCGGGAGATGAACATCACCACGGCTCTCGGCCGTTGCCGCAGATGTAAAAGGACTCAGAAACACGGATCCCGCCACTACCGCCATCTGTGTCCCAACCTCCTCCTCCTCCTCCTCCTCCTCCTCTCTACTCCGCTCTACTCCCTACAATTGAAGCGGAAACAACAAACAAACGCAGAGACCACAAAAAAAAACAGCCAGACAATCAAAACACGCGATCCTCAAATTGTCTCTCACAAGAAAAAAACGAAAGACAAATTGTCTGTCAAAACGAACAAAAAATTCCAATTCTTCTCGCAACAAAAGCTTGTTAATACTTTCTCGTATGCACTCGAGCGATTGGTGGCGATTGGTTGCACGCAAAGCGACGATGGAGTTCCGCGCACTCCAACTCTCTCCACCCCAAGTCCACGCGGAAGCTGCAAACCACGACGAAGCCAACAAGGCGCGGAAAGGCCTGGGCTACGTCTCACGAGCAGCACGTTACACGCAATATTCCAGTGGCGTAAAATAGCCCTAATTTCTAACTACCTTCTCGCCGTAGGGTAGGTGTGTCGATTCTTCTACAGAAATAATTTCAAAGTAATGTGGAACTGCAGAATCTCATGTGTTAGAATCAGCAGGGGTCTCAGAATCAGCAAACCTGTCTGACTATGACTTTGCACTTTAGAATTGATCAATTCTGTAAATTCTAAGATCTCTAGAAATTACGCACTCTAGAATTGCCCCAGTTTTGTAGCCCTTTATTTCTAACTACCTTTAGAAGTAGGGTTAGTGTGCTTGTTCTATATAAAATTATTCAAGCTTGACATTGTAGGCCAGAATTTCATCAGGGCCATGATTCTGGTGTTAGAATTAGCACATATGATTGTAATTTTGCACTCTAGAATTGAACTATTCAATAGCCCCAATTTCTAACTACCTTTCAAAAGTAGGGTAATTTGTATGCCTATTCTTGAGAAATTATTTAAAGTCGTTTTGTAGAGCAGAATCTCACCATGGTAGTAGTGATTATAGTGCTAGAATTAGCACGGGTGATTGTAATTTTGCACTCTACATTTCACCCTATTCTGTAGCTCTAATTTCTAACTACCTATTGTCATTACCAATTAGTGAACAACCTACCCACAATTTGGGCTTGGAATTTGAGGCATTCTCCTTGCCCACCAGTCTAGGAATCTAATGGCGTAGACAACATGCAAATTGGACCTATTATGAAGTTTAGAAAGAAAAAATTGGAAATAATCAATTTTGGTCAGTTACAAGACAAATTTGACTAGTTATAATCTTTTTTTGGCTCTCCATGGGTGTTTGATGAAAAGCCAAAGCCCCCATTCAATCATAGATTCAAATATGTTTGATCAAGGTTAGTTTAGTCACCCCAAAAGTGTTTGGTAACTAGTTCACACAAAGGTCTGCTGGATCCACTGGATCCACTGGATGGTGCTCAAGCTCTGGCCTCAGTGGCCTGTTAAACCATGCAACTACTAGTGCGTCTGGGCCTGCTGCATTGCACAAAGTATGAACCCAATCAAGAACCTACTTGGGTTCCAAGTAGAAAACTACCGTAGTCCAATTTAACAGTGTGTCTTCTTAGTCCTACCTGTGAGAATTCTCAATGTTGGAAGTTGGAACCTAATGAATCCAAAAATCATTAGCTAGTCATGTGAGGGACAGCTACTTCAGGTGAGCATCCTCTCTCAATTATTCCTATCTTCTCTTTGAACCAAATATCAGATTTGCATCTATTGTCAGTCCAATGTCAATCCACAATTTGCATAACTGCTGGAAACAGGCCTCTCTGGCATCTGTCCAGAAACCATATGATGTCCTCTCCGTCTAGATAACTGCAAAAAATACAGCTTTCATTCTGGGTACTGTTATAATATCTTTACTATAAACCTAGGCATAACTTCACATAATAGTCAGATACTGGCAAACTTTGCCAAACATGTGTGACACATGATTGTAGGGTGTTCAGTTCCACAGCCCACAGTCATAGTGTACCTTCCACAACACACTTCAGGCTGGCTATGACATCTAGATTGAAAAGCAATCAGCATTACTGAACACAATTGCAGAATCCAATATCAACGCAATAACACCTTCACTGAAAGGATCAGTGAGAGCTTGTCATACAAAGCTATTTCCATCTGGCCATAGCTCCAGAGCACAAACAGGAATGCTTTTCATCCTGATGAAAACTCTTACTTAAGTAAGCAGACAAGAGACTACTGAGAGTTTTCTGTAAAGTCACTTCACAAAACACACACAATACTCCTCAGAACAATACTCTAAGAATGGCTTGCTAAAGCAGTGAAACTCATCAAGATCACCTCCAATGATCTGCAACCCAGATAGGTGCTCTTGAATGAAGAAAATGTGTAGCTCTCAATCTCTATGGGGCACAGCAGCTGGAGGAGCTGCTGCTCCCCATAAAGTTGGGGGTGGCCTTGACACCACCACTGTTTCTGTTGGAAAAAGTGCCTTGATTATACCTGGGGTCCTCAAGATGCGCCGCCCTGTCATCAGTGGGTAAACATCCTCCAGGAAATAGTATGCATGACCTGCTGCCATACCCTGCCATTGAATCCCCCACACAAAATGATGATCAGTATTCCCAGTCTAATCAATTCTTCAATCTTCCAATACTATAGTGGAGAGGCACAGACACTTCCACCAAAATGAAAACATTCATGCTAGCAGTAGGAATGACCCTGATGAACCCATGATAGAGTATAGAATGTCCAACTTACAAGAAGATCGACCCATGGACTGCTTCCCACCATCACTGAGAAGCCCAAAAGCACCTGCAGTTGCAAGTAATGCAAATCAAGAAATATTTCAGTTGTGAGCTTGATTAAAGAAAATGACCAAGAGAAATTAGAATTCAAGCTATGGGAAAGACAAACCAGTGGCCCCCAATATATACCCTGTGGCCCACCAAGGAGATCAGAACTGCCCAACCCATATGACATCTACAGTACTATTGAAGAAATACTGACAAATGCACATATATTGTAGCAATTGCATGCTTGCGAGTGCTTAAAACATAGTTCCCAATTCAAGAAACAAGAACTGAAGGTCAAAGAAAATAGATATGGAAGAGACACTTACCCAAGGAAGGTAAGGAGCAGTAAAGCTGAAAAGGCCCAAAAAACTCATCTGCACATGAGGATTACGCTTGCTCCACACATATACCTGTTAAGTGAAATACAAACCCAACAGTATTACCTTCAGAACAGTTTCCAACAATCACAGGCTATCCTCCAGCATGTCCTCTGGAAGATGGTGCTATTCAAGTGTTCTAAGTTTCACACAGTGTCAAAACCTTTGTCTGCTGATATGAACAAACTCCTCAGTCTCAGTATAGTGCTATCCAATCAAGCCATTCACAATTAACTTCAGATTATGATAAGGATGCTGTTGCAATACCTGAGATCCTGCACTAAAAGATAAAAAAGTCTTTCTGGAATCACTGACACTGAAAATTGCAGGAACAAACAGGGAAAATTAAGATTGCACACCATCATAAATGTCAGAGAGTTGCTGAGGAAAATGATGTCAGCAAATGGTGCTCCGAATTTAAGCTGACCACCCGCAACAACAAGGGTTGTCAACAAGCTTCCACCAAAGAGCAACATGAAGAAGAAATCTGCTGTGCGCCCTCGAAATGAGGTCTCTTCCAATAGCTTGCAGTACCTTGCAAGGAAAAACATATGGAACAAAAAGTCGAGATCTGAGACACACGTGCACACAAACCCAACACAAGATGCATTAGCAAAATTTATTTGAAAGCAACTCATACATCTAGCTAAGCATTGAGAACTCACCATACTTACAATTTGAGTCAAACTTGAATAACCCCTCTGAAATGACCACTGACAAGGTGATAAGAGACTTCAACACATGTCAAGCAAACATAACATCCAATTTGTCTCTGATGCCATGAAATGAACACCATCAGCAGTGTTCAACAGCTAATGCGACACCAAAACAATGTTTCTCTACATGTCTGCAACACAATGGCAAAGGAGGATTACCAAGTTTGCCAAAATAGAAGAAGTTGGAGACTAGTCGCCATACTTCATAATGCTCCACCACAAGTGTTGAATTTAAATAGACATGAAGGGGAGAAATCACCTGCACAGTGTACCACCCCCTAATCAATAGCCTTCTATACATGACAATCCCACACTTGAACTAACAATATCTCCAAATTTAAAACTGAATATAGGAGGAGGAGTCTAGAGCAACTGTGCACTCCCAGACAAGAACTTTCAAAACTGTAAAAACTGAACCTATTTCCTTCCAGAAACCAACAAGTTGAAAAATCGCTCCTGCCTGCATTCCTGAGATGGACATCAAACACAACCTAAAACATACAAGAAAACAGGGCTTCACAGATCAGCTTTTCATTTGCAGTTGATCCGTATCAAAGGACCAGGCACACTCCTAGATGTGTCATAATCTAGGCACATTAGTGCTACTTTAAGACAGAATTGTTTCACTTCAAATAAGATGTTGACAGTGCAAAACTGTTCACCATCAATTTCTTGAGACAATCAAACAGATGTCCTCATTTGAACACAAATGAATGATTTCTGCTTGAGCCTACTTTGTCTTTCGCATCTTTCCACTTTCACCTGAGATATCGACTGAACATTGCAGAGCCTAAGTGTTCCGTATGCACATGTCGTATCTTTCAGATTTAGGGTTTGACGACCATTGCATCAATATGCTCAAAACTACTTCTCCATCATATAAGAGGATAGGAGAAGCGTAGAAACCGATAGACATACCTCGAGAGCGCAGCCGACGGTGGTGAGAACGGATAAAGTGAGGTAAGAGCGAGTGATGATCGGCATCTGTTTGTACCAATCCTCCACGAGTTGTGCCATCTCCAATGATATATGAGCACTTTCTGCGCTTTGTAACAATGTTCTACAGCCGTCTTTTTCGACAAACGTGATACAGAATCCACACCTCCTCTCTACCCGGATACAGCTAGAATCTTACAACAGGAAAGTGAAGAGAAACTCCAAGTCTCACTGAAACCCTAACACAAAACTCCAAAAGATATTATATATCACCTTCCCTTCTTCATCTGTCTTTTCATAGAACGGCAAAAATCTCCAACCGGCAACCACTTCGGTATTCTAAAAAGGCTTCTACAGCGACAAGGCAGCCTCCGGATCGAGTTTCGATTACTAAATTCGAGTGAGTGACGGAAACAAAACAATCTCACAAAACCCTAAGGACAGAAACAAACAGAAACATACAACAATTGAGAAATCGAGAAAACAACGTAGACGTGTTCTAAGGAGTGTGGCAAGAGGTATGAGCTCCTGAGTTCCAAACCCAGTTTAGGAGCGACGAAAAAGAAGGGATTTCACAGCCGCGATTGAAATCGCGTCCTTCGACACTCTCCTCGTTCGTTCGCTCGCTCGCTCGTGCACAACAGCGGCACCGAGTCTTTCACAGGGACGGATCACGTCTCCACCGCTTGGCGCTTACAGTGTGGTGTGAACGCGTTTGATGTCTTTTCCTTATTGTTAAAATGAAATACATTTATTTGTAATTTCTATTTTAATTACTAGAACCCCTTGGCCAGGGAAAAAGTTCTGGATTAATCCAAGGTTATATAGGGTCAATTCAAAAAAATTATAATTAAATATAATTCATACTTTCTTTAAAATTTTCAAATATTATGATTACATTTTCATTAGCTTCTACTTTCATTATTTATGCCTATGATTTATACATTATAAAGAAATAAGGGAATAATAATGTTATTCTTAAACATCTACAATGGTAGAAAATGTATTTTAATATTGTAAATAATTTTACATTAAAAATGTTTTTAATATTTATATCAATATAATATTTTTAATTAAAATATTTATAGAATGTAATCTAACAGTTAAATTAATGTTAAATTTTATGCTCATTGGATATAATCTTTGAGCAAGGTTCCAAACTCTACAAAAATCCTCCAATTTATTTCTCTCATATGTCATCTCCTCTTTCTCAACTTCTATTGTTAGTCTTATCTCTATGTTGAATGCTTCTTTTTCCTCTCTTTGAGTTGTTACATTACTAGTCCTCTCCTTTCTTTGAGTTGCTACTACTAATCCTCTCCTCTCTTTGAGCTATTGCTATTGGTCATCTCCTCTTTCTAAAATTATTTTTGGTCCTCTCTTTGAGATTGACACCTTTCTCTCCTCTCTCTTAGCTAATACTACTAGTTGTCTTTTTTTTTCAAGTATTATTGCTAGTCATTTCTTCAAGCTCAATGCCTTTTTTTCCTTTCTTTCAACTTTTGCTATTGGTTGTTTCAATCCTTTCTTAAAGCTACTATTGCTAGTCCTTTCTCCTCTTTCATTAGTTATTGTTCATTCGTTCTCCTCTTTTGATCTTTTCTTAGTTGTCATTGTTGGTTCTCTTTCAATCTTTTTCGAACCTCTTATCTATTTCTTTGTTCTCTTTCTTGAGGTCATTTTATTTGTTGTTGGTAATTTTGATCTATTTGATTTTACTCTTCTATTAGTCTTGGTATCAGTGCTAACTAGTTACTTCCTTCTTTTTCAGCTGTTGGAATAGCAACCTTGATGTTTGGCGCCCTTATGCATGTTACCTAACTTGTGCATTTAACCTTGCTTATTGTTAAGCCCATGTTGTGTAACCTAGATTCACGCCCATGTATCTACATGGATCTTCTCATGTTATTTGAAAATCATGGTGAAAGTGATCACCCACCTCAACTACATTAGATGGAGTCTAGACTATAATGAATTATATTCTAGCACGTTTTTTAGCAATTTTTCAAACTATTTGATATGTTATAAAACCCAATTTTTGTTACTCATTTGGCTTGCTTGTCTTCTTTTTCCTTTTCCTTTCCTTCTTTAATTTCTTTTATAGTTGCATTTTCCATTACTTTCTTTTTAAGTTATCTAGGTATTCAAAACTAATTACTACATCTGATTGAGAATAATCAATTAATGATTTTCCCCCCTTTGTATGTCTTGTAGGTAAATAAGGCAATGACAATAGGTTATACACCCTCATGAACTTTTGGGTCAAATTTAGAAATCGTTGGGTTTCTTACAATAATTTATAAGTATCTTTAGGACTACCCTCATTTAATATCTTTTGGTTGTTATTTTATCATTGTAAGCTTCTAAAACATATCTACATAATATTGTTGGTCATTTTTGAACTTGTAAATAGGTAGATCTTCAAATGTTGGATGTTGAACTATTTCAACTATATGGAGAAGTTATGCAATAATAATTTTTTTCCCCCATTGTTGATTATTTTCAACTTCCTCCTCTATTGTGTAATCTTTTTCACTTCTTGCATTGTTCATGTTTGTTGTAATGTAAATTTGTAATGGTCGAGTTTTGCCATACATTACTTTCAAGTTGAAAGGCCATATACATGTAGTTCTAAATCCAAACTTGAGTTTTCTTTGTGAATGATTGCTCTAAAGCTTGATCCACCCATCGAGCTATAGTTATTTTGTTTAGTTCCATGTGATTGTTTTTGACATAGTTACATCCCCAACCTTTTAAAATGTTGTCTTAAAAGGCTTGAAACAAAACACATATAATGGTTGCAATGCATGTGATGTGTATGATGACATTGTCATCATGTCTACTTTAACTCTTTTGTTCATTCCATTGCTTTTAAGGTAACGTGCCTGCCATGCCCATCTAGAATTAACAAATGTTCTTTGGTGAAAACACTCCACATAGAATTGACTTTTTAAAGAAAAATAAGAATTCCTTAAATAGCAAAATAATCATTCATGTTTTTTTTTTTGCATTGCCATAAAAGTAACTAATTTGCTAAATTTGATGTAATCATCTTGCAATATTTCACTTTTGAAGATGTAAAACCCAGGTAGAACACCTCTTGCAAGATTCATTACATAATATATAATTAACCATTCCTGAAATTTGGGGATGGTGCTATAAACTACATTTGACTCTCTCCTAGCCAAAACTCTTGCTCCAAATTATTTGCTAGCTTGAATGCATGTGTCATCAAAATCGCATATTTGATTTAAATTATAATTATGTAATTGGTTCATCACAAACTTAACATTTCACAACTTAATAATGGAAATCATGAAAAATTCATTCATTTATAATTCATACATTTCACAATGCACAAGCATGCTAAAGTAGGCCAATTCATGATCCTTGCTCAAAAAGTAAAAATAATTGGAAAATATATTTTGAAAAATCGAATTTAAGGCCTTTTATTAATGTTATAAAATTTGGGGCATACTAACCATATTAAATAAACCATATATGGTCATCCCCAATCTATATTATTATTCAAGAGTTATTTTTTTTAATTTATTGCAAGTTTTTATATCTAATTTTTTTCCAAATCAAACTATAAAATTGATGTGTTATTAATGTTTGAGCCATCATGTAAATTGATACACATTTCTTTTAACTTGAATATTTCAATCATGACAATGTTAAACCCTTCAAAAGTAAATTTTTATTTATGTAGGTCTTAAATGCTAAGAACTTATTTTTCAATATGAATTACAAATGCATTTTGTGTTTATAACATGGTAAAACATGCTTTAAATACTCTTTGAGGGAGCCATAAGAATGAATTTAAAAAATGAAAGGTCATGATTATATTTTATGTTATTTTGTGCAAAATGGGACAATAGCATCAAATAAATAAAAAATGAGCAAAAATAATTGGAAAGAAAGTAAACACAACATCTTAAGCTTTTAAAAACTTTTTCATGTCATATTACATATGCTCATGTAGTTTAAACATTAATTTTTAAAGAATGTGTTTCACTTTTTAACCTCCAAAGTTCATAATCATGTTTTTTTACATTGTCAGGATATTGTTTTGACCTACTTTAACATGTTTACACCTTACACATTAATTTCATGCATTGAAAATACATTTGACATACATATTTACACCTTACACACTAATTTCATGCATTGAAAATACATTTGACATACATATTTATAGGAAGATGTAAAATTCATGTGACATTCGTTCATTCATAAGTTTATTATTCATCCATCAACACATTTATTTGTGTGTTAAACATGTTTTCGACACATGATATTCATGTGTAAAATGTACGAACCTATGAACAAATGAACTTTGCTTGATTTTTAATATTAATTTGTTGCATGTTAAATTTGTGATGTTGTACATTGATTGCAAGTTGTTGTAGAAATAAAATTGCATGAAGTGGGTGTCAGCCCTTATTCTACAAACTTCCAATCCTTATATATGTCAAATGCTACTTTTAAAATCTTTATGCTTGAATTCATATCATCAATTATAGCTTGATATCCCATCCCAGAAAGGTGAAGCCTTTATTTGTGTTAGTTCTACAACTTTCATCTTTAATTGTTGCAAGATTATGAACTGTCCACATTCTTGAATAATTAATGTGCATGCACTACAACAAAAGGTGTCCTTGTATGCCAAGTGATTTCATTAGATTTTGAATGAATTCACTAGTTTTAGTAAATGGGGATTAGATGGAAAGTAGTGAATTCATTGGTTTAATGAACGAGGACTAATGAACTACACCCACATTTTATAGTAATGATGTAATCACTATTGCATCCCCTTCTTTTGTAAGCACAACTCTTGGTTTTATCTTCTTACATCTAGTTTTTCCATTCGGGTGGTTAAAAAGAAAGTTCATTGGAATATTCGATGAATTGCTAGTTGTCCTAAAACAATATGTTTTTTTTTCAATTGCATCCATTCCTATTTTTAATGTTTCATTTATCCACATGTTTTTTTGTTATTGAAAACACTTGATTTAATTATGTAAATTGATCTTTTGTTTTGTGGTTCAAAAATAGGCAAAAACATTTCCTTTTTTGATGCAAGGGGCATATTATCCTTTTTTGTTACTTGCAAGTCTAACATGTTGTTTTGTCACCTTCAAGGGACTATCAAGTTCATGATTGTTTTTCTCTTTTGGACCCAACCTTTAGCAACTTGGTGGACTATGATGTAACTCAACCAATGGTATGCCTTTCTTTTTCCTATAAACAACCCAAGAATCCAAAAAGTGTAATAAATCTAAAACTTTTGCTATAACATGTTCTAGTAGTGCTACAATAAAATATATTAGATTATAAAATTTTACAAAATCATCCCAATTTAGATCCACATCTTTTGTTGATGTGCATGTCGTGGAAAGAAATATGTAAAAATGATTGATATGATTTAGTTGATCTTGAACTTTCTTGAATCTCTTTGATGGAACATTTTGAACTATAGATTGTTGGATTTAGTAGTAATCCAAATATTTTATTAAACTTTGATTGTAAATTTAATCTACAATTTCAATTCATATTTCTAATGTTGATCATTTTTCTACATGCTTTATTTTCACCTTGCGCTTTGTTTTTTGCAAATCTATTTTTGAACCTAGTTCTTGCTTTTATATTTGTTTTACTTTCTCTTTGAACCTAGGGTGGGAACATTAGTAAAAAAAAACAGAAAATGCAAAAGTAAAAATATAGGGTGCAAAATATTGGTTGTTGGGTAAAAATATAAGTTAATTAGTTAGAAAATAGAGTACATTTTATTCAAATAATCAATTTAATTATAATATAAGGTGTGTATTAACATGAAATAATGGATTATAATTAATACATGGTGGCTTTAATATGTATATATTAGAAAATTAAATAATAATAAGGTGATAAAAAGCAAGTTGGACAATTATTCAATACCCCCTTAAAAATGCTTGTTTGACACATGTAGATCCTAAACTTTATAATAAATGTCCCCCCTGGGTCTTTGAGACTTGTTTTTTGCAAATAAATTTTTGGACTTGAACTATCATATTCTACATGTTCTATTTTCATTAACAAGTTTAAATTTCCCAGCACTACAACATTAAGACCTAGGAATTCTAAGTAAAGTTGGAACTATTCTTGTACTTTGGCTCATAGAAAGGACATATTTAGAGCTTAGACTAAAAGTAAAAAACTATCTACCTATTTAATGTGAGCCTTATTTAAGTTTAAACTTTGATTTGTGCCTTTTTTTTAAGGAATGCAAAGTGCTTATGATAATAGGAATATTCAAGAACTTTCCTTTGGGGACTAATAAATGTGTTGTTTTGGAATATTAAAAGATATGATGTCCTAATTTGTTGATCCTTGTGCATAATATCCTTGTTAAGGTTTAGGGTTTGTTGATGAGCAATTGCATGCCTTTTAATAAGAGCCTAAATCCCCATAACCAAACTTTAAATTTATTTTTTAAAAATCTTAGTTGTGTTTTGTGAAAAAAATCCATCAGACCTTAAAACTATGCTAGTTTATCTAATCACCAAACATTTTCTTGGTTTCCTTGGGTTTGGTTTTTTGAAAAGGAGTTCAACCCACCCATAAAAATAACATTGCCACCATATTTGTTTTCAAGTATGTGCATTACAATGGGTCCTTTCCCATCACCAAACATGACTACATATAACACTGTGGCATTTTTTTGGTTATTGAATTTTCCCATGCCCATAATTGCACACAAAAAAATAATTTCATTTGGATAATATAAAAAGTTGAACACGTTTGTTCAAAACTAGGCATTTGATCATAAGGTTACCTTAAAATGCTTGTAGGAACAAATGTGACCATTGATTGACATTGGTTTACACAAGAGGGGTGTTGTCATTGGGTGATGTTTGGGGGGGGGGGGCATGTTTACCTTAGTTCATCATTATATATGTCAATTTTCAAATTTGATTTTACTAATACCATGAAATCTAAAGCCATTTCAATGGGCCTTTTCATGTCCATATAAAAGAGGAAAATAATGAAGTAGGTAGGCTTGAAAGAGGTAATTATTTTAATGGATGGATAATAGTAAATGTGAAATATAATTATTATTTTGAATAATTACATCATTATGGGTGGATGCAAACTATAGTGCTTTGTTTTTGGTATTATATAAATTGTAATTTCTACATGGTGTTTTGTGTTTAAATATTTATGGTGAATAATTTAATTTTAAACACATTAAATGATGATTCATTCTAGAGTAAATTCTAGTTTGATTATGAATAAATTTGCACAATTATTTTTTGAAAATAATACATTCATTATCAATAATGAACTTTTGAAATAAAAAATATGGACTAGTCAATTGATTGGATTGTTAAAAAATTCAAAATTTCATATTGAATTGCATTCAAAAAATAAGAACCAAGAATGGGTTGAAGAGTGAAATGATAAAGTTAAGTGTGAAATCTTTTTTTGTGAAACCTTAACCAAATGGTAGTTATGAACTTTTGAAGGGTCAAAATTGGACCTTATTTTCAAAAGTCTTTTTGAAATGATTTTTTTGTGTTTATCAAAATTTCTATGCTTAATGGGTACAAAATTGAAATATAAGTGGGCTTTTATTCTTGTGGATTTTATGAATTTTTCTTTTAAAAATTTCAAAAAGATTTCACCATACCAACCAACAACAACATTTTTCAATATGGGTTTTCACCTAGTTTAAAAGGTTTCATAAATGAATGAAAATGTAGTAGTCAAAGATAACATTAATGAAATCTTTGAATTTACAACCATATCCATATGGATACTATATAAAAACATGTTAAGGACTCTTGGGAGTCTTACATTTGCCTAAGATGAACCATGATAGCATGCATTCACCTTTATATATATAGCTTAAAGACATAGAACTTCATGATTGGAGAAACTTTTTATATTTACGAAATGTACATTAATAGTGAAATAATCTATTTTAATTTTAGCTTAACTTTGAAAATGTGAAAAAATATTAAGAATAAAGGTAAATGAAATGAGGTTTATTAATTTAATAATATCCACCCCCCACCCATTTTTATTTTCTTTGTATGTTCCCATTTGATTTCCAATAGTTCATAGTTATTTATGTCAATCTCAAATTATGTGATTTTATTATATGATTCAAACTTGCATATGTGGGTTTATGAAATATGTGAATATAAGATGGACCTTGCCTTATTAAAATCTTCATTTAAAATTTATTCAAAATTTTGCATTTGGACCAAGAACTAGTTGGGATGGATGTCACATAAACAAAAAAGATAACATGAAAGTTTCAATCAAATGTTAAAAAAATTGAGTTGAAATAAGTTCAAGATAAGATTAAAATTGATGAAAAATATCATGTATCAATTATAGAATTACTATAATAAAGATAGAATTTTATTATTATATATTTAAACCAAGATCACACCATGATGGCCATAGCTTAGATGACTTGAAAAGTTCAATTCTACCCCTTTAGGACCCTATGATTAACCCCCCATGTTGGTGAGAAAGAGGTAAGGAAAATAGTAAAAGAGATGGATCAATTCAATAATATCACCTCCACCCATCTTATTTCCTTCACATGTTCCCATACGGTCTTCAAGAGTTCATCATTTTTATGTCAATCTCAATTTTGATTTTACTATATAACATGGACATGAAAAGGCACATGTCCAAGTTAGAACTTATTGTTTAAATATAGTGAATTCCCAAAAAACTTCTTGTAATGTGGCAAGAATGTGCCCATTTGCTTTTCAAAAAGCCAATTTGTACATGTCATCAATGGTTTATTTTTCAATTTTTTTATTTAGCAAAAGTTGTTAACATCCCAACTCCCAAGAGGGATTTAACATTAAAGGGTGACATGTTTTAAAAACCTATATAAATATTTTTAAAAACTAGCTTTAAAAATGCTACGAAACTAAAGTCAAAATGTGGTGATTTTAATTCTTATTTATCAACATTTAATTCATTTAACCTATTTTGCAAATGCCATAAGTTTTTGCATTTGAATATTGGTTTGCACTTATGCATTCTTGATGTTTTAAATGCATTTGTGATGATCCAATTGAAGTGTTCAAAGTTATTTCACCCCTAGAGCTTTAATGTGAACATGTACAATACTTTTGCACTCTAGGTTGTATTTGTTTTACACCAAGGCATTAGAACAAAAGGGTAAGTTGGGATCCTCAACCTATTCTAATATTTTTTTTTTGTTTTTGTAGTTTCAATGTAAACCAATGTAGTCAATTATGTAGCTTTTGTCAACGCATTTCATATTTAACAATGGCATTAGATCTATTACTTGAAAGGGTATGCACACAAGAGGTTGTAGCTGATTATGAGGATGTGATTCTTTGGTAATTAAACAACTTACAAACCACCCCCAATCTTCAATTATGTGACCACCTTTCATGACAATCACCTTATAGATGTGGATGCCACAATATTTTCAAGTAGACTATCAAGGGCAATCTTGTGATTGAAGGCCCAAATGTGACACATGTTGTTGCCCTCCAAGCATTGATGTTGTATGCTTCCTTTCCCAAATAGTTTGTTTTCTAATATGCATCCTTCACAATCTCAACATCTTCCAAGTTATTTTTTCCTTTTGGTATGCATATTCCCCAATCTCTTAATTTGCTACGAGTTTTTTGGCTTCTAATATGCATAGTCCATATTGAGAACATTCCCAAGTTTTTTGTCTTTTAGTATGCATACTCTACAATAAAATTGTTCAAGTTACAGAAAGTTCTATTATTGGTGAATGCACTTTTAAGATTTCTAACATAAAAGAATAATTCTTGAGTAGTTATATTAGCCTTGCAATTCTTAGGGAATTTTAGTATAAAAACATATTTATTTTTGTCATATGATATAACATTTTTATCACTAGTGGGTTTTGTAGGGATGTTGGTCCAAGATGCCTTAATAATTGTTACCCCATTGTCTTTTTTTGAATTGGAGTTGATGGGGTTTAAGGTCCTTGCCAAATATGCCATTTTTCTAGTTTCCTTTTCCTTATGCAAAGAATCCTTGAGTAATCAAAAGCATGCTTAGGGATTATGAACATTAGGGTTGCATTGAACAAAGTCCTAGCAATACAATTATATGTTTACAAGTTTTCTTAATTGAGAATTAATACACAGAGCCTTCTAGATTATCACATACTTGTATTGTTATGCATGACATTTCAATATTAGTTTAGATATATCTCTTATATTTTTTTGCAATTAAAATTGAGGAGGGACATATTTTCTACTTTGTAATATACAAAAGGAAGGGTAGTGAGGTGCAAGAATTTTTGCATCATTGGATGTTTTAATGTTTAATTATGCAAGGAGAGATGAGCTCCAAGATTATTTGTCATTTGATAATGGTGGAAGCTATTCATATTTCATTCCCCCACCCCATATCCAACCTTTTAGATCCTTTTGCTTTTGTTGTATTTTATGACCGCATCTTTTAGGAAATGTTTCTCATAATAACATGTAAGTTTTTTGTCTTTTGATATGCAAGTACAAGTTCTTTGTTTTTTAATGTGCATACTCCATAATGAGATTGTTCTTGAAGTTTTTTGTCTTCTAATATGCATACAACACAAGATTTCCATTTCCCAAGTTCCTTTTCTTTTGATATACATAATTTGTCTTTTTCCCCTTTCTAAATTCAAGTACCTTTGCCTCAATTTGTTCCACAACCTTTTGTAATACATGCAATTTCTTGAGCATCTAGTAGATTCTAAATTTTTTGTTCAAATCTTGGAAGAATCTATTGGAAAAAAAAACAAAATTTGTTTTAATCAACAGCTTCTTGTTGTGCATGTTCACATGCATAATTGTTGTAGTATTCTCCAAATGAAGACATCATATGCATCTACTAACATGTCTCCTTTCCAATTCTTCTTGGTTCTTGTATAATGTCTCCTTTCAATGGTTCTTACATGCATGTCTTATTGTGATTATAACTTCTTCTAAGCAATATTCATGAGCGACATTTCTTCCAATGTTTGCTTTTTCAATTTTTCTTTGGTGTTTGTTTCTTCAAATTGTAATAGATCTTCATTTAAAAACACATTTGAAAAACACAAGAAAAAACTTGATGACATCTACTCTTATTGTTCATTAACTAATTGATAATGCACTTGAAAAATACAAGGAAGAATTTGGTGTCTATTTCTTGAAATTGCAATAGATGTTCATTTGAGCCTACACTTTAGAAGTGCAAGGAAAAGCTCGAAAGAGGGGGAGTCACCCTCTTTTAGATGAACATGGAGCTTAACAAAACGTATTTCTTCATCTTTAAGGTTTAAGTTTAACATTTAGTTTATGCATAAACATTGATAACATTTTCTTTAACACTCCTCCAAAAAAAATCATGTCATATTCCATGTAGGATTTTTTTGTTAATGCTAACATTAGGTGTAGATATGTGGTAATTCTTTTTCCTAATTTAAACTTAGTAATGATAAGTTAACTCTATGTATGAACAAATCCTATTATAATAAATTAAATTTTGTATTTGAAGAGGATTTTTTATGCACCTTTGAGCTTGTGATGTAATATCAATGGTGATTTCTTAATTCTACAACAATGAACTTCACAAATAAACTTAGGGACACGCTTTTTAGTTTCATGTGTTTGGGACAATGGGGTGAGAACTTCAATATGACTAAGATGACTTAATGTAATTCATAAATGTTTTTCCATCACCCCACTTGCAAAGTAAGCAAATTAAGTATTTCAAAACTCATTAAAATATCCATACATGGATTTCACCATGGTTCATATTCTTATGTGATCCATTACTTTCCTTTTAGTATATCTTACATGTCCCTAGCTTAAAAAACTCTCAAATTTTTTTAATTTCTAAAAAAAGTCCCAAAATCCCTCTTTCAATATCACTAGAAAAAATTTGAAAATCAACAATTGAATTTGTGACTCATTTATAGTTGTAATGGACACATGTGACTTAAAATAACCTAGTTGCCTTGGACAAGTGCCATAAGACAGTTAGTTGCAAAAGACATGACATGGCCATGAAGTTGAAAATGTAGTCGCAAACCTTACGACTAGGCTATAATTTCTCATCCATTGCCATGGATGATCCTTAATATGACATGGAACCCCAATTTGTGACTACATTTGGGATAATCTCATGCTACCAAACGTGCCATTGATGGGTAGTTAGGATTGAACCACGTGGTAATTTCAAGAGCTAATTGCCATAAAACACGTGGCAATTTTCCATTTGTTCAAAAAAGATATATTATAATTACATGAATTAATTATTATAATTATAGTAATTAATTATTTGAATTATCCTAGGCTAAACTATAATAGGCAACCTATTCTAGGCTATGTTAGGGTATAATAGGCTAGCTAGCATTGGCTAAGTAGGTAGGTAGGATCCTATTTACTTTGTTGGGGACAAGCTTTTTGATTGGCTCATCCCAAATTGCATATGCATTATGTTTATAGTGCATACCATGAATTTAATCCATTCCTTCACCTACGTATATATTTTACAAGTTTGAAGTTGTAAACAAAAGATATGGGACAATTCTCATGAAAGGGAAACACTACAACATTACAGCACTATCACATCCTTTGTCCCATACAAAAACATTATCATATATCCACATAATAAAATATTTACTATTTTCATTAACTATTTACTATCTATCCTACATACTACCTACTACCTACAAATTAACCTACCATACTATAAATTAATCAATTAATATAAAAACACTATGACATATCCACACAATAAAATTCCTACTATTTATTATTGCCTATCCTACTTATCACATACTACCTAGGCTACATACTTACTATCTACTACCTAACCTACCTAGTAAATTAATATCCTATCCTACATTTAATAAATTAATTTCTTAACATAACTAATTAAATAATCAATTAATAAAAAACATTATGACATATCCACAAAATAAAATACCTTTTGCTTAGCTTACCTACCTACCTACTACTTACTAGTACCTATCCTGTTTATGACATATTACCTAGGTTACATACCTACTATCTACTACCTAGCCCACCTAATAAATTAATTACTTACCCTACATTTAATAAATTAATTACTTAACATAACTAATTATTTTATCAATTAATAGAAAAACATTAGGACATATCCACAAAATAAAATACCTCTTGCTTAGGTTGCTTACCTACCTACTACCTACTAATACCTATCCTACTTACTACCTATTACCTAGTCTATCAATTAAATAATGACCTAGCCTACCAACTACTTACTTAGATTATTTAGCCTAATTAGGTCTAACCTTCATAACTTAGCCTATTAGCTACACCTAATAAACTAGCCTATTATTACCTATAGATAACTTAGGCCAATTAATTAAATATGCAAGCTAGGTTAGGTACCAATGTACATAAGCCTACTTAGTTTAACGTACCCTATTAAGTTTAGCTAGCTTAGTTTACCAACTAGGTTATAATAGCCTTTTCTAGCAAACTATTAACTATTATATATTATATCATGGAAGATCCATGGATGATTGCAAAGAAGGCCCATGGATGGATACATTGAAGGATAATAGTCCAATTGAAATAACAAAGTTTGCCATATGTGGTTTATGTTTCTTTGTTCATGTGGTAGAATATACTATTGCAGTTGAAAAACCTTTCATTTGTAATTGCAAAAATAACTACGTTATCATCCATCAATGAATGCAATCAAAATTCGATAATATTGTTCACTTTTCATCTACATTTTCAGTGAAAATCATATTAGTCATAAGTTATAGTCACATCTACAACTAGAATTTGGTTCAACCCTTCATGTAGTTGCATATGTGACTACAACAAGCTACAACTACATGGACATGTAGGACTAACACATTACTAGTCATAAAATTAATTGGTTTGGACAACATTTCTTCTAGTGTGTCAAAACATTTTGACATTACATTGTAAATATATAGTCAGATCATGTCTAAATAATGTAATAAGATCCAATGTGTCGAAGTTTTAGCTTGAATGTAAATTAGATATTTGATCTTCATTACATCTTGACACATACTTGAATCATTTGGCATGTTAACAAAATATTCCCAAGTAAGATGTGTTTATATATATGTTTTAGTTGAAATGATCAAATTATGTTGATCTAAATTATATGAGCTATATTTACGTTTGAAAATGAAACTTTCAACACATTTCACTTTCAAATAAGGATGGAAAATTGCTTTTGATATTCATCAAGTCATTCATTAGTACTAATGAATCATGTGCTACAAATTAATTTCAATAATTGCACCATATAGTGGTGCATTCTTTGGAACAATCTACTAAGGTTGTTTAGCCCATGAATCTATCTAAACATCATGAAATCACTTCAATGCACCCCTATAATCAAAGGTTTTTTAATGTTTTTAGTAACACATCAACAAATGTGTGGTTTAGGAGATCTTCAAGTGACAAAACAAACAAACAACCTTTCTGAATAATAACAGTGTGATGGAAAAATAACTTATTCATTATTTTGGATGTGATACATATTGATAGAGGCCCACATATTGTGTGTTGATGGACATACTTTAAGTTTTCTTGTCCTACTTAATGTTGATGTATAGCCTTTCTAGTCAAGAAAAATAATCTATAAGCCATTGCTAGAAGCAGAAAGTTGAATTATAGTTTAAATACATGAAATTTTTTAGTGCGTCAATTTGGAGTCTTGTTTTTAATATGTGAAGTGGTCTTGCTTTCTAGGCACAAATATATTCTAATGAAAGGAATGCCTCCCCAAATTTTTTGTTTCTTGATATGCATGTTCTATAATAAGGTATTCAAGGTGCACATAATTTAGGGTGTTAAGCTTGGAATGCATAGATTTAGGGCACATTTTTTGCAAAAACCTAACTTGGCCCCACATTTATAACAACCATGTTATTATGGCAATGATGTGGAAATTAATAATGCATTAAGAACTCAAGTTCATGGGGGAGCTAAAGTTCCCACACATGATAACCGTGTCTTTTCAAGAAAATGCACATTCCCATATTTAGGGACTTTGAATATTGCCACACAAGAGCCCCATTTCTTTTAATGCAAACATGTTCCCATTGGGGAACATGTTATTCCCACATTGAATTAACACATTCCCATGCCTATGAACTTCATGTGTTCTTCGATGAATTGTAGCTTACATCTAGGTTACATGTTTGATCAAATTTATAAACCATGATGGTAGTACATACACTACTACAAAATGTGGGTGCAATTCACTAGTCCCCATTCATTAGACTAGTGAATTCATTGTTTCTTCACTAGTCCTTGTTCATTACAACCAATGAATTCACTCAAAACTTAGTGAAATCACTTGGCGTGTAGGGACACCTTTTGTTCTAATTTTTTTTTGAAAACTTGAATTCACATTTCCCTAGAAGGTAATTTCTCATTGTAATGTTATTAGATTTCAAAGTTTCCACCAAATCTATCACGGATAGATTAGTTTTTGGCAACTTGGATTAATTCTTAAATTTTTTATTTTTATATAAACTTTTTATATGCAATGAAAAGTTGGGGTTTAAACTTAAGATTGAAAATTTTAGCCATTATACAAGATTAAAAATTCAACGGTAATTGGCTACCAAAGTTTGGGGAGATTTACAAATTCCAAATTAGGCTTTAAACATTGTATGTTGTTCTTTAATAAATATTTCTCATCTTTTGATGGCATAGACTTTTAATCCAATTTTTGTATTATTGCAAATGATGCACAAGGATTGTGCGCATTCCATGAATTTGGGACCCAAATATTATTCCATTAATGTTTTATATTCACACCTAGTTTTAAACCTTTCTTTACATTTCAAGCTTTTGTTGAGATTCCTTTCATTTGATGCACTTTTTTGTTCACAAATGATACATGTTCATTTCAATTCATTTGTCATCTTTCTTTTTTGGTTATGACAAATTTTGAAGATTTGTTAGCTTGAAGGTTTTATGGTTACAAAACTTTGTAATGAAGGAACCTTAAATCACCCACTCCTTCCAAACCACTCCCTTCCAAATATAATGTTTTTCACCATAAAATTCATCGTTATTGAATTTATGACAACTTTGATAAAAATATTTTCATGTCAAAATGACTTCATTCTAAGAAAACCAAGTGCAATAGTAAAGACATAGAAAATCGGCATCATAATTACTTTTTAAGCATGGTATCACCTAAATGAAAACCTAAAGACCCATTATTATAGGGTAAATCCTATTCACCTAATAATTATTTTGTTACTATAACAAGGCAACCTAATATTTTTTTGATTTCTAGCAACATGTTTTGATAAACCCTATTACCTATTTTGATTTAGGTAAGTGATGTTAATTAATATTAATTTGGTTTTACAAGAGTTAATCAATTAGCAAGATGGTTACCACTAAAAGTGAGATTTGGGGATAAGATTTGGAGGAACTAACTAGTTTGTAAAAGGGAGGTGGGAAAGCTAGAGTTTAAAAGAGAAGAGGGATTTTCATTCTTCCACTCTATCTTCTTTTCTTTTTTCTACGATATTAAAGGATGCATGTATTTCTTTGTACTTGGTGCCTTGGAAATATAATGGAAGAGATATGGTTTTGTGTGAAATTTTCAAATAGTTTTCCATGTACATGTGTATATGGTATTTTCTTGGTACACAATGGTAATATTTGGAGTAAGAGAAATAGAAACAAAAAAAGGTTGGTTGCCACCATCATGGTAAACTCAACATGAGGTACAAGAAATAATAACAAGAATTGAAGCTACCCCTAAAGCCTTCATTTAAATTTTAAAAAAAATAAATAGTTTGTTCATGTGTTTATTGTTGTCTTTTTTTTGGAAAGAATACCACTAGGGACCAAGAGGTAGTTTTGCTACAAGGTGGAATGATCACTTCATGTGGTTTACAATTATTTATCTTCTTTGAAGCAATTTTCTTTAGTTTTGTTTTTGAATAATTGTAATATAATCTTACATTGTTTCTTTTATTCACATATCATGTAATTGTTAGGATCATGAAGGTACTACTAAACCTTTTATTGAAAATTATTTGCAAATGTTTAGCAATCATATCCTAGATTTATTTTTCAAAATTTTAGTTGGATTTTGGTTTTTGTGTTTGTTTTCTTTGGTTCACACAACGTATGACATAACCATACCGTGGAATTGGATCCACAAGACTTGGTTTGTGATTATTTTTTTAAAGTTTCCAAAGCCTATGTTTTGTGAATGTGGTTATGTCTAACGTGATAATATTGTACAATAATATGTCTAAAGGACTCTTTTCATTAACCTTGTGGCAATGGTAATGTAAGCCATAGTTATGAAAAGATCTTGAGACCTTGTAAGGTCTAGGGAAGACAAAAATATTATTAGGAGTTTGAATTAAACATGAAAGAGGTAGGAAGTAAATCTAACCAATATAAGGCAACATGTCATAACCATCTAACCAAACTTGAGATCTTGGAATATTAAACCTTTTCGATGCCATTAAATACTTGGAAAAACTAATTAAACTAATATTATCATTAGCTAGTGGGAGGGAATGGAAAGAATGTATATCTATGGATTATTTTCTTTATATTTACCATGAACAAGGTGTTAATAAAAAACATTATAGGAATATTAAACAAAATGGTTAAGGAAAAATTGGATGCACTTGACAAGAGGGTGATTTTGAGAAATTATCATGGGGTAAGTAACCATCCATGGAAAGAATGAGGATGTCTATTTCAAAGACCATAAAAAATAAACCCTAGATGTTCAAAAAATAAATATCACCCATGTGATGGAAGAAGCATTTGGACCAAAAGGGGAAGACTTGGATGAGAAGGAGAATGGGAGGGATGTTCTTTCAATTAAAAAATCCAAAAAACATGGCTACAAGTGGGCACCACAATATGTTTTTCTTATATTTAAGGAGGAACTATTACATGAGTATAACAAAAGAACACAACAAGTGGTAGGGTGTAGGAAGACCCCCAAGTTTAAAAAAATCAAGAAAAAAATGGTGACTTAAGGAAGATCTTAAGTTTGCCCCCAACATGTATGCATCAAAAAATGTCAAAAGGCATAGTGGCTAAGGTGAAGTCAATCACCTAGTGAAGACCAAGGGATAGCTAGATATACCCCAATGTATTACCATCACAATTAAACATCTATGCAAAATCAAATAATGATTTTTGATAGGAAGGAAGAGGCACTTGCCCCCTCCAACATTTTGGCATCATCCACCATTTCGGTATTATAATTTTCCACCATTTGTATCACAATATTACCAATGGGGTGGTCAAATGGGGCAGCAACAAATAGGATGCCATTATCTAGCACCTAAAAAGGTTAACAAGTATTTTTACATGTGCAAGAAGGAGAAATAACAAAATCAGAAGAGAATGTTTTACTAATAAAAAAAATCATGTCATTTGTAACCAACCCATTTGCAACTGGATGTAATTGGCTATTACATGCAATTTAAGCGATCATGTGTGCAACTACATTTGAATTTTATATGATTTTCAATCACCTCTTCAATTATGGTGTAATTAGTTTTTCCTTCATCCTTCAAAATGGATGACTTTTACATTTTGATTTGTGCAAATATGCTATTATACATACAATATCATATATACATTTGGTTTTGTACAAATAGGTTATAAAAGAAGTTGAGCTCCAAAACTCAATTTAGTTTTTTTTGCTTAAACCAAACAATGACCCCCTCCACTTTAGAAAAACATATTTTGTTCATTTCAAAACCAATTTGAGCGATTTTGTGGCTTTGGATGTGCTAAGTGTAGAACTATAAAATATTTTTGAGGTTCAAAGACAATAGAGCAATGACCAAAGATCTTGAACTTCAAATCACAAGTTGGTTTTATTAGCTTAAATCAAATAATGACCCCTTTCACTTCAGAAGAACATATCTTGCTCATTTCAACACCAATTTGAGTGATTTTTGTGGCTTTGAATGCATTAAATGTAGAATTACAAGATGTTTTTAAAGGTTCAAAAACAATAAAGTAATGATCAAAGAACTTGAACGTCAAATCACAAATTGATTTTATTAGCCTAAATGAAACAATGACCGCCTTCATTTCAAAAAAACATATTTTGCTCATTTCAAAACCAAGTTGAACAATTTTTATGGCTTTGGATGCATTAGGTGTAGAAATACAATTTTTTTAAGGCTCAAAGATAACAAAACAATCACCAAAAATTTATAATTTTTTATTTTCTTCTCTATGTTCATTGCATCTCAAGTTGCAACTATAATGCAATTATAATATTTATCTCATATTGGTTGTCACAGTTTTGAAGCTTGTAAAATATTTATCTCTAGGTGCCTTACTTCAAGGAACAAATGACAATTGGGATGAACTAATAAAAATGTTTAACTTTAGAGGTTAAACCCAAATTTTTTTAATAAAAAGTTATAAATCTACCTTGTGAGACAAGATTTACATAATTATTTAGGCCCACTCATCTATTGACCTACCTACTTAAGCCTACTTACCTACCTACTTATTTGCCTACCTAGGCTTATTTATTTACTTACCTACTTACCTAGGTGCCATGTGTCAACATCTTATAAACCTTATATTGAATAACCTAGATTTTTTTAATAAATTTAAATAATGAATGTCAAATGTGTTTCAAATGCCATGTGTCAATAAATGATGGCTTGAAAATGGACATGTGTCATAAAAAAAATTCATTTAGTTGCACATGTAATTGCATATGCAACTTGTTGTACGAATATGAATGGATGAAAAGTACAAACATACTGTGTGTACATTGTACATGTACAATATGTCACGTGTGACTTGTTTTATGCAATTAAGGCAAAAATTAATTGGATGTGTTGCGTGAAACTAAAAATTAGTTGCAAAAGACATATTTTCTACTAATGTACAAACAAAACTACAATAGAAGGGTGGAATCATACTAACATGTACCATTAGCAATCGTAATCACTTTTTAATTTTTTGAATTTTGGATTGTAAGAAAATAAAAAATACTAAATAAAATTTTTTTTATATAAATTTTTATTTTGAATACAATATGTACATATCATAAAAATTTGGAGTCAATCTAATGAGTAAAAAATACGTAATTTATATTTTTCAAGACTTGTAACCATTGCTTGAAAATAGTTTTGACACTAAAAGCATAATTTGAAAATATTATTTTATAATATTTTTTAGGATATTTTTTAACATACACCTTAACATAATAGTATCAAGAAAACTTTAAATTTTTAAATTTTTTTGGAAAGATGCATTAAATTTAAAAAAAAATAATTCTTCAAAAAAATAATGAAAAAGAAGTGGTTTAAGTGGGCATGTGTATAGCATGGTTGAACCCATAAATTGAATGTTGGCATTTCTACAACAAAGTTACCATTTGTAAGGACCTTGCAATTAGGAATACCAAGTAGGTTACAAGTAGCCTAAAGTACCAAGGGAATCATGTCCGTTAATAAATTTGAATGATACTTTTGGAATATCAATCCAATAGTGATAATATGAAATTACCATTTTGGTTCATTACAAGGTAGGAGGTACCGGCTCCTAGGGTAATATAATTAACAAATTACCACCATCATTTATGGTACCACAAGGACAAAAGGACAAAAATGCAAATGAGGTAATGATTTTAGTAAAGTAAAAAATATGGTTACCTTAAAAATGGATGGATTATCACTTGGAAGTCTAGACGGGAAGGCACAAGAAAAGCATTAACCCTTGGCAATTTAAAAGGAGTACCCCATGGAATAGGAAAATATTACCTTTCATAAGACACTACTTCAAAATAAAAACAAAATAACACAAAGAAGGTTTCCAAATACAAGTTTTACATTTACAACTTTGAAGAAAAAAATAGTGTTGAACGAAACACCTATTTGGGAAACTACTTACAAAAAGCAAAAAGAAATTACCTCCACAATGTTACCTACATGAAAAATTATCATTGTAATACCTAACCCTTTAATACCACATGTAAGAGAAATTATTGCTAGATCAATATTTACCCCAATAATACTACTTATAGGAGAAATGACCAACATGATAATACCTAGTGTTATAATACCACATGCAAGAAAAACTAGTATAATAACACAACATAAAAAAATAACTACAACTATAATAATGGTTATTGCTATCCTATCACATGTAGGAAAAATTACCTTCACAATAGTACCATAGGTTCATATTACCTTATTTGGATTTGTTGGACTAAGATTAGAAGGACATAATTTGGATTATAATCTTATGCAAACCTTTGATAGTGTTAAAGAATGTTGAAATGTTATCTAATTCCTTCATAGAACAACTGTAGAATTTTTCTTAAATATGTGTGATTTTTTTTCTATCACTTGTTCATCAATCATCTTTAGCGTATTCTAAATCATGCTAAATGTTGAGTAATCAAGGATCTACTTTTGGTGGTCTTCATCAACATCTTGCAAAATGTGCACTACTACTACTACTACCGATTGTCCATCTTATCCCATGTAGCTTTGTTTGCAACATTTATGCGTTTACATGCTTTGTTCACCATTTCCCAAGACTCTCTAAACTACAAAAACGAATTGCATATGTTGCTTTTGTAGAACAAACTTTTCTCCATCAAACTTTTCAACTCCAACTAATTTTTTATTCTCAAATGTTGTTGCCATTATCTTGACTTATGCATTTTAGTCATACTACACAACTAACATGTTTAATTATGTTGTAGCTCACATCACTCTCATGAATGAATCCATAACCTAATGAACTACACAACAAACATCTTGACTCTTATGTACATGGTATGAGACAAAGCAAAAGCAAGATTGATTTTATTGCAGGGAAAACAAAAAAAACAAAGATATCAAAATTATACAAAACAAAGAGGATAGAAAGATCAAATAATTTGGTAACAAAAGTAATAAACTAACTAGCCAATAACTCAAAGCATGAGATTCAAAACTAAATTAGTAAATATCCATGTCAAAACAAGCACTAAACAAATTGTCAGTAAAAAAACCTACATATCACTAAATATTGAGCCAATGTGTATATCCAATAAATATCATACTTAGGTGGGGAATGCGAGTGGTTACTCTGTAGGTACCTAAGGAGGGAAGGCACTTGGTGCTTACAAAGTAGGTAGATGCATGTGATTGGTTAGGACATAGCTAACTACAGTGGTTAGTTATAGGCAGGAATACAAGGAAAAATTGTAGATCAGAATATTTCTTGTGCTGTTCCAATCTAGTCTATTGATCCTTTTAAGCCATTTAAACCATATTTGTAATGGTTGTACATAGATGAGCCAATTCTTGTGGGTTTAGGGTTCTTAGGGTTCTTCAAAAGTCCTTAGTCCTTACTCATAAACACACCTTCTAAAATGTCCTTAACTTAGATGTCATGGCATATCATCTTGAAGATGTTTTGGGCATATTCTTCCGGACATGATGGAGGAATCCCTCCATTCATGACTTGGGAGTTTTAATTCTGTAAATTGTTTGAACCCAAAAGAGGCCTTTCAAGGTTAGAGATCGATGATTCTGTGACCTGAATCTTCTCAGGAACTGCCAAGGATTTGGATGTCAATGCCGAATCTCGCTTTAACCTCTGTTCCAATGCTTGGCCATAAACCACCATGTAAAATCCCCCCACTATGAAGATAGCTCCAAGCAATCTGCTTAACAAAACACCAATGTAGGCATAAATTAGATCTAGACACAAGTAATGTGCAACTTCTTTGGTAATTTACCATGAAATTTCATGACCTTTGTTTCTAGACTTTTGCTGAATGCATGTGTCCAGAGATGATGCTGCTTAAGTTTGAAGTTTCCAAATGAGCATCCTGGACCTACAGCTTCATCAACCGAGAATTCCAAATCTAAGTGATTGTACAAAGCTGTGCAATAAACTGCAATAAGCTTGGAATTCATTGAGTTGTAATGGGAGGCTAGGTGAACGTGACTAACGTTCCAAGGAACACAGTGTCACCCAATATCAATACTGCCAAGGCGGCTGCAAACACCATCTGCAATGGGTTGTAGA
>Ga0116227_10000565_pt1 | contig 73803 bp, 51 predicted proteins | sample S1TSphgellanicum_FD_89693 | JGI IMG/M metagenome (GOLD analysis project Ga0116227, IMG submission 89693) | Host-associated microbial communities from peat moss isolated from Minnesota, USA - S1T2_Fb - Sphagnum magellanicum MG | ecosystem: Host-associated > Plants > Peat moss > Unclassified... | reverse complement strand
GTAACTTGAGCACCATACTTGGAGGATGTGCCATGCATGGGCATGGTAAGGAAGCTCTTAAATATTTTGAACAGATGTGTGAAGAAGGTGGACAGCCAAATGATATCACTTTTATTTGTCTTCTGTCAGCTTGTAGCCATGCAGATGAAGGCATGCGCTTTTATGCTTCAATGGTCACAGTCTATACAATTTCTCCAAAATTGGAACATTACACCTGCATTGTTGACCTTCTTGGCTGTGCTGGCCATCTACAGGAAGCAGAGAATATGGTCATTGAAATGCCCTGGAAACCGCATGTGGCTCCATGGATGGCTTTGCTTGGCGCTTGCAGAATTCATGGTAATGTGGAGATGGCAGAACGTATTGCCAAACAAATTCTTGAAATGGAGCTTGACAATGCTGCTGGTTACGTGGTGCTGTCAAACATCTATGCTGCTGCTGGTAACAGGCATCTCTAACATTTCAGCAAGTTCATCTAGAAGTATTTCGATGCTTATCCATTTTGGTGGGTCTTAACATGTTTACGTTTTGGACCAGTTAAGGGATTCATTCAGAAGTATGGATGCTAGCCTTGATTTTGAAAGGTCTGCCTGAAATTGTTAGAGTGAGGAGGCCAATGAGGATAGGAGATGTGAAAATTATAACCATGTTTTAAAGGCTTGTTAGTAGTGGTTTTTTTCCTGTGATGAAATTTCACCTGCTCAAGCTGTTTTTGTTGGAGAAAGTGATACCAGATGAGGATTTTGGGGGTTTTTCCTCACCATATATTTTAGGTATTTAAGAAAAAAATGCGAAGCTTCACCGGATTTTGAACAAGGTATGGTAGTCAGAAACATACAAGGATGCCTGAAAAATTCTACTACATCTATAATTTATTATTGATTATCACCAGTTGCTCATTAAATTTTTGAAAAAACAAAACATTGCTTGTTAGAGTTGTGAAAAATTAAGGCATCATTTAAAAGTTAAAATTAGAGTTTTCAGGTTCTGTCTCATAGATCACCCTTGTAAAAAGGCAATGAATTCAGCTACAGAAGTATCATCACTAAACTATTAGATATTGATTCTAGCGACAAAACAATATATAAAACAAAATTTCAGACATGGAATAATTTTGATTTGTCTCACTAGACATTTTTAATGTTGTAATTAGTTCTCTTGTAAAATGTCTAGATCAGTGCCTAGCTAGAAATGGTTTTTAAATTTTTTACTAGGTGGTTGATTAAGATTTGATAAAAGCAATGTATATTAGGTGATGAAAAAATTTCAATTCTATTGAAACAATCAACAATGAAAAACAAACTCATAAATCATGATTCATATAATGCCCACTCCAAGGTGCTTAAAGATGTATCCCTTGATGCCCCAAGCATATCTTGTAAATGAAAACCAAGGAACATTTTATGAACCAAGGAAAATAAAAATCAAATAACATTGATAAACATAATAGATGTAATTTTTAAAAATTTGTTAAATCAAATAGAGTACAATATTGTGCATATACCATCAAAACTCTCATTTTTGACCTTTCATCAGGTTTCTTATCAAGATTTAACAAAATATTTTATAGTGGATTCAACAACTATTTTGTTTCCTTTTCTATATTCCTCCAAATTGTTTGAAAAAACAACTTTCATTTCAAAATTTTAAGCACTTAATATGTCTTTGAAAACCTTGCGAGTTGAATGCTTTCAAGATTGGTATCAAATCATCGTCATTAATTTTACCCATTACCATCTTTCATGAAATAATTATTTTTGAAGATGACATTTGGTTTCTCACAAATTTGGCCAAACAATATTCAACAAATGTTATTGCTAATCAATTGATGGAAAATAGGGCCCCATTACAAAAAAACCATAACTTTGTAAAGATTCAACTTGATTAAAATGTTATGATATGTGTGTTGCCCACATTCTTGCCAATCCACTAGTTTATTATGTTGAATATAACATGAATAATTGTAAATGGAAACTTGAAGGCATTCGTACATGACAACCAAAATGACAAGATCGTAAAACAACCAACATCAAAGAGAATCCTCTAGATTATGGCAAGATCAATGTTGGGTGGTAATGAAACAATATTAGGCCGCAAGACTATAATTAGTTAAAATCAATGTAATGTGGGTATGGGAAATTGTGTGAAGATTGACCATGGTTTCAAGCTGATTCTCTATTTGAAAATCACTAAATATCACCAAGGGTGATACCCTATTTGAAACATGCTCATCAATTCTACCTAGATTTAGAATTGACTACTTAAACTTTTTCACATTAACTTTTTAATATTTTGTTAGGATGTTAATAGATAATAGGATAAGGGCATATTAATCAATACTAAGTAAGTCAATGTTCGGTAGAGTTTAGAAAAGTTTGGGTTAGTTTTGGGTGGCGTCTCCTCCTTTCACATTTCTTCTTCACATTTTTTATTCATTCTTTAAATACAATCTCACTATTATTTTTGTTTTATCTCATTGTTAAAAGAAATTTGTGTATAATGTTTTTATTTGTTTGAATATGTTTTGATTTGTTGTTTTTTTGGGGTTGTTTTTCTATTGAATTTTGTTCTTCTTTGTTGTCAATGTGTGTTGTCATTGCAAATTTGACTCTTCATTGTTTTGCATTGTTGCTTCTCATTGTTGCATTTTATTGTCGTTTTCCAATTCCTCGTTGTTTAGTGTTGTTGTTCCTCATTGCTATGTGTTGTTATCTCCCCTACTCTTCATTGTTGGGCATTGTTGTTTTTTATTATCATGCATTATAACTACTATTCAACTCCTCATTGGTATTGTCGCTTTTCGTTGTCATGTTATTATTATTTATTGTCTCGTTGTTGGGCATTATTGCTTTTTTTCAGCTTTTTGTTGTTGTACATTCTTGTCACTTTCCTTAGCTACTTCTTTGACCTGCTATTGTTCTTTCACTCCTTGTTGTTATGAATTAATATTGTTTTTTCTCGTCTTTGTGATTTAATTCCTTTAGTTTGTACTATCCCACCCTTGTTTTTATGTAGGTAAAGGAAAAAAAACATGAAAGTCAAGCTTTAAGCCCAAAAATTTTCAAGTTGAGTTTTTTAATTTTTTTTTGTTTGATTTTTTTTTTTCCCATCATGTTTGTATGTGTTTTGTGAAGATGTATGTGTTTGAATTATTTTTTGTTGCATATGTTTTGTATGTTAATAGTTTTAAATTTGTTGTTTGTATGCAAGATTTATTATTCATACTTCACATTGTAATAGTTGCATACATCACTTGTACATTTATTTTATATGAAAAGAGGAAAAAAAGAAATATCTTGTCATTGTAAATGTTTGAAAATGTTTTGACTTCATTGTTTAGGTTTTTAAGAAGAGTTTGAAAACTTATTTGAACCACAGGAAGTCATGGACATATCAAATATTGAAAAACAAATATTTTTTATTCAAAATTTCTACCATTTAAAATTGATCCTTATATATAGAGAAAGAGAAAAAAAAAGAAAAAGAAAAAGTAATTAATCTTTTGATACCCAATTTTTGAGAATCGCCTTACACTAGTTAAAATACAAGGAACAATGAACATCTTGGAATGGGGAGTTTGTGTCGTAGTACCTTGTGTCTGTGTTGTAGGCTGCTGTCAAAGTGAGTACCAAAAACCTCAAGGGGTATCCTTAGGGTGGACAAAATGAATATATAGAATAAGAGTGAAAAAAGGACTTGAAAAGAAAAATTTGTCATCCATTCTTGCATAAAAGTCTGCCCCATTGAATGGCTTTAGACAAGCCTGATATTTACTTCTCGAAGTCAAGTGATTCAGAATGCATTTAGATTCAAGAGTTTTCAGGTTTTAGGTTTTTAGACAAGAAGAATGGAGGTAGGCTGCATTGTTGCATTCAATGGGGAATTGGTTAGCAACTCAAATGGATCAAGTGAACCTTGAGAGTTTTGACCTCAAAGGCCATACCTCGATAGATTTTTGATTTTTGCTGATATGCATTGGAGTTAGGTAGCTAATGGTTTCTGGCGATACATGTGAATGTGTTGTGTAATTCAAGATTTTGTAACAGCTTTGCCAATTTGTGTATGCATAAGCTGGTTTTGTTGAAAGCAGTGAATTGCAGGAGTTTTCTATGACATGGGAGTGAGAGAAAAGGTCAAGAGATGTTATTTGCTGTAAGGTGCTAGAAAATCCAATTCTGCTTAGGCTCATTGTATGTTGTTAGGTTTGTTCTTTTGTCTTCCACTTCTTTTTCGCTTACAACTTCTTTTGGTGATCTATAAAACATGGATGCATGAACCATTCCCCTCTGAGGGGCTATGCCAAAGGTCATGCAAGTGGTGTGTGAGCCTTTGGTAGGTAGGTTCCGACAAAATTTCAAAAAGGATTTCTCCAGTGCATAAGAGCATCCCCGAGCATGGGAAAGACAATTATCATCCAGTGCATAAAAGCATCCCTGAGCATGGGAAAGACAATTACAATATACAGACACTTATATATGTGAATCAGTACACAAAAAGTTGTGGTTGTAGACTTGTGCACATGGGCGACAGGCCTGGAAACTGATGCAAAGTGCTCGCTGCCCATACATAGTAGGGGATCCCCGGTTCCTGGAAAGCCTTTCGTTAGGTTCATTTATGACTACTACTATTCTATACCACCCATACAAGACACTACTACTACTATCACTGCTGCTCATTGTTTTGAAACAAGGTGCACAAGTAATATGCTAGAGTCTAGAACCTTGTGTATAAATAGCTATTACACGATGAACTGTTAGTTTGGTTATAACTAAGAAAACAAATTCAGATGACCAAATCTAGGAATTTCATTGGCCATAACATTTTTTCTGCACACACAAGCCTATTCAACACCTTCTTTATTGCTTTATATTACACGAGGTAGTACATCAATACTAAAACCTTTATCTGTATATAGACATAATGGTTAAAAAGGATACTTGCTGAAACCAACCATAACAGAGCCAAGTTCCCAATGAATTAATTTACCAAGGTCACTAGATTCCAAGATCAAGATGCTTATTAGCCACATTGACAATCACCAAGTTCCATACGAAAGTGTTTAACATCCTGTTTGCTCCTTTAGCTTAAGAAGGTGAGAGATCTTTTTTTTGTGTATTTGGAGGTATGCTTATGGAGCACATAATCCATCAGATTGCTCCTTTAGCTTAAGAAGGTGAGAAATCTTTGTTTTGTGTATTTGGAGGTATGCGTATGGAGCACATAATCCATCAGAAATGTCCCATGTTGTTTTTTTCTTGTGATACCTGGTGAGTATCACATGAAAGTTTTAACAAAAAAATGGTGTCAATTTTTATGCTTGATAAATGCTTTTGGAACTAAGGAGTTCTGGATGTAAGTGCCCCCCTGACTATGCCTTGGGTGTTTTACTTTCAAAACTCCCTGGCTCCAAGAGCATTATTAGCTCACACATAAAAAAACCTGACCGACAGGCAGAATGAGGCATTTTGTTTTGCAAAATGCACAGTGGCCATTCCTCCGTATTACAACAAGCTGTACATTTTTTTTTTGTAATGCCCACCATACGATTTTTATGAGCGGAAAGCCCCCGAAGCAGTGCATTACAATAACGCACTACCGGCAGGGCTTTCCCCTCTGCCTAAGAACTAATAAATAGAAAATAAAATAAAATCCCCAATTTGGGAGGACACTTCTAGCGCCAGGGATCTGCGTAAGTAGGTTCTGGATCAAAGCCAACAGAGAGCCCGGGTCCAGTTACCGAGTATATATCCGGTCCGGTTCCCAACCACAGTAAACCCGTTCCGGGCGGGGGCGGTTCCAGTTCCAATAACCGTAAACCTGAACCGCGCGTCCGGTTACAAATGAGCAAGGAGGATATTTAAGCGGTCCTTAATTTGGAAATGCCCAAATCCAGGTCTTGAATGTGGGGGCCCCACGAAAAGTGTTTACGAGGACTGCGGACGTGGTGCATCGAGTGGCGAGGGATGCCTGTCGAGATCCCGAGTAGGGGGGCCCAATGGCAAGACGGACAAACCTCGTGAAACGAGCAGAAAGGAGGTTTAAGGAAAACCGCTTCCAGATTAAAGATTCCAGCACGTGGCATCTTCTTATTGGACGATAAACAACTCCAGCCAATTATCAAGCGTCGTACACTGCGGCAACATACGCGAGATCCAGGTGACGGACATATTCGAAGGACCTCAATTTAGGTATCTGGATTTGAGGACCTTGTTTGGCGCAGTGTTTGTTGGTCTTCTTCAGGAGAGGGAAGACGTAGCCGCTGCCTCTCGCTCGCTGTCCCTCTCCGCCATCGCTGCTGTCGCTTCTGCGGTCCGTGTTGCCGTTCGTCAAAATATCTTCTCTTTCTGTGTGACGCGGATCCGAGACAGAAAAAAAAAGGTTTGTTTCATCTGCGATCGCCAACTTCTTGTTTGTTTCACAAGTCTCTTTCGCAAAAGGGGAAGTGCTCTGTAAGTATCGTCAATTATTGGCAACTTGATCAATGCTTGCAAGTTTCCTGGTGGAGCCTTCTTGCTTTTTTTTCTCCTCTTTTCTCCTCTTCCTTGTCCTTGTTTTCGTTTTCTGTCTTCTTGGTTGTTCGGAGAGTAGTTTTGTATGTTCCTGGTTTTGCTTCTTCTCTTTTCCCGCTTAAAATCTGCGGGATGTGGAAACTGAAGAAGACCATTTTCAATTCGAGTTTTTGAGGGCAGGAAACTTTTTTACACTCCTTTATGGAATTTTCCTTTTTTATATCTACCAACTTCTCCTGTTTTGATCATTATTATTGTCTGCAGCGCTAGGCAATGAGAGACTTCTGAAAAATTGTTGAGGTGATTGCAGGTTCAAGAAGTTGAAGCAAAAGCGAACCGCCACCGCTTTACGCGCTTGCCTTCGTCCAACTATTTCGCACATTACAAGCTAGTTTGTTCTGCTGAAAGAATCTCAAGATAATCACCGATTTGAGACTTGTACCGTTTCTGAGCAACGCGCTGGACACCAGACAATCGCGACTCTTGTTTTGGGAAAAGCGATATCAGCACCTGTGTGCGCGCCGCTTGAGACGAATTGTTTGCATGCCACTGTCCGCCTCTTGATTACGTTTGCATGGCGCCAGTTGTGTGCTTCGGCGCCCTCGTCGTCGCCCTCGTTTTCACACTTCGCACGTGCCACGTAGTGGCTCTCCTAACCGAGGCATCGTCACGCCAGTCGTTCTCCGGTATGTGCCAAAGAGACTCCAGATTGTGATAGTATGCTGTGCGGTTCGCCTGAAGCAATTTCAGTACATAGTAGGCTTGGATGTGCTGAGTGCAAGTCTGTCCATGTGCTTGCTTGCAATCCGTGTACGATCAGTATCACGCCCGCCTGCAATCAGACCAATTTCCACTGTAGCAATACCAGGATGGCGGGTGGCGTCGTAGTGTCCAATCGTGAACCCCGACTTCTGCAACCCATAAATCCTTCTCAGGAGCGTACAGCCTTGTAGACAACAAAGAGAGATGGATTTCACATCTAGATAAGGAGAACTCTTGTAGGTCATTTGGGAAGAAAAAGAAATAGATGTCGGGGCCCCTTACATACAGACCTGCAATCCCCTTCCCTCACATGCAAGTTAGGGCATTGGGAGGGAGGGAGGGAGGCCTGGTGAGAGATATCAGTCAGCTCATCACTTACACCATGGTTGAACTGGATGTTTTGAAGGTTGGGGAATGCAAGAGACAGATTACAACATGCGGTATCGGGCATTACTGAGAGATGAAGTTGTGGCAAGGCTGAAACAGCTAGGCAATGTGACTACCCTTTTTTTAACCCTATCATGTCTCCTATTTTTTGAACAGTGTTTATCACAATGATGCCTCTTTTTCTATCATTGCATGTCTGGGAAGGACTCTCATATCAACAGCTGAGAACATGGCATCTTGAACATTGTTTCTAGAAAAAGAAAAACACTTGAAACAGCTGTGAAGGTGGCATTCTCTCAAAACATGTGAGGCTCATGGAACATCACATTTTGTGTAGGTGAGCGATGCAAATGACTTTCTGCAGCGGACATTCCTGAGTCCAGCAGCAGTCAAGGCAGGTCACCTGATTGAGGCATGGATGCAAGATGCAGGCCTTCTCACGTAAGTTCTGCTCATTCTGTTCATTCCAGTGTGCCTTGGGGAAGGATCCAAGATGCTAATTTCACAGCTGAAAAATGCCGATATTTCCCATCTACTTCTTGTAGATACTACAATGTGCATCTGCTGCAGAAAGCCATGATGGCAACAGGATGTGCACCTTCTACACTATTTTGGAGACACAGTTGCAACCCCTTGTGAACTCTTCTGTATTTCAACCCTCTGATTGCCTAAAGAATCCTTTAGTAGCTCGATGGTGGTTTGCTGGTTTTCATGTCTTGTAGAGACTCATGGCTGTGTGATTGAAGTTGACTGTTCCTAGTGGAGTTAGATCATGATGTGTGCTGTTTAAGGGTAAGTTAATAGTTTCATAGTTTGTGGTGCTCCTCTGCAGACCCTTAGTTGTCCTGCTTATTGAAGATGCTGATTTGCAGACTGAGGAGCACAGATCTCCTGACTTGTGTGGTGTCATGAATGGCCTCCCAGATGGGTAGATGACATAGGGAACGTACATGGACGTTTGGAGGGTGCCAATGTCTCTGCCCCTGCTCTTCTACTTGGCTCCCATCTGGTTAGCATGCTTTAGGTTCCCCTCATGCAAAATCATATTCTACCTAGTGATTTTTTCCCTTAGTTTTTTGACTTGTAGTGGTATATTTTTGCCTCATACCTTTGTCTTCACTATTCTTGGATGCTGATAGATTCTTGCTGGTGATGCAGGACACAGTAATAGATGCAGGGTATTATGATGGAGCCCTGGGTATTTTGACCGCAATTGCTGCAGTCAAGGTTCTCAACAGAGAGGGAAAATCACATCTATTCCCACGTCCAATTGAGGTTTGCTTGTGGCACCGCCATTGCTGTTAGTGCCTTTAGTGCATGTCTGTTCCTCTCTTGAAATTATTATGTCACAATGATAGCTTTGACTCTTTAGGATTTGCAACTGGGAGATATTCTCAATTGGGCCCTAAGATTGAAGAGACACTTAGTCATGCCTAGTTGGCAAAATTTGCGTCGTTCTTCTTCTTCTTCTCCTCCTCCTCTATATATTAAAGCAATGTTATTGTGCACAAAGGCAGGCAGCTAGAATGTGATTGACATGTTTCTTGCTATGACAAACAGATTATTGCATTTAGTGATGAGGAGGGTGTCCGCTTCCAGACCACATTTCTTGGCAGTCAAGCTGTTGCAGGAACCTTCCAACCCCACATGCTAGATGTTGCTGATAAGAGGTATTACGGCAATGTCTCCAAGGATTCTATTTGCTCTACTTTTGCATTTGTCAATTATATGCATAGGGCAATGTCTACCAAAGAAAATCACATTGATCATAAGCATTTTTCTTTGTTATTATAGGGGGATTACAGTTGGGGCAGCTTTGCAATCTGCTTCATTTGAGGGCACTGTGGAGAGTGTGGATAAGCTGAAGTATGACCCAGCTTCAGTATGGGGGTATGTTGAGGTGAGTATGGATCCGTAATAGTGATGAAAATATCAATGTTATGTACATAATTCTGAGCCATCAGTCAGGCAAATACTCAGAAAAGCTCTGAGAGTCTACAATTTTCAGTCCCTGTACTTGTTTGCTAGTGTTCTTTCAAAGGTTTTGGGAGGATCAGAGACCCTTTTGTTGTCAATATTGTGCACCTTTTGTAAGGTTGTTCAGGAATTTTGCCTAGTTTGCAAGAGTCTGTGTTCATGGATTGGTGGAAACCTCACAGGTGCACATAGAGCAGGGCCCAGTTCTGGAGGCACAAGGTCTACCACTTGGAGTTGTTGAGGCTATAGCTGGCCAGACTCGCTTGATGGTAATTAGCACATGCTGCACCTCACACTTCTGCACACTCAGTTCGATTCATTGACCTGAAAACTGCAGATGCAGGCTTATTTTGTCCATCAACTGCTATGTTACTGATGTCAAAATGAGCAGGGAAGGACCATGCATTTATATATTTACTGTATACTGCAGGTCACGATACGGGGTTCACAGGGACATGCTGGTACAGTCCCAATGAATCTGCGGAAGGATCCCATGCCAGCAGCTGCCCAGTCCATTGTGGCCATTGAGCAACTTTGCACACACTCTGAGAAAGCTTCTGGTGGAAGTCATGGCACAAGCACTATGTCAACAGCTGCAAATTCTGCAGGCAGCATTGTTTGTACAGTTGGAGAAATTCATTCATGGCCTGGGGCTAGCAATGTCATTCCAGGAGAGGTGCATTCTTAAACACTTCAACCTCATGTTGTCTTGGGTGTTATTCTTGACTTTTTTCTTAGGCATTTAATAATTGTATTATGTTTTGGATTGTGGGTCTTTCTTCGAATGATCTATGTGAACTCTCTGTGGATGCAGAATATCTTGCATCATTACTGTCTTCTCCTTAATTCAATTGAAACTGGTACCAACACATAACATTGTTTTCAACCATGGCAGGTGATATTCACAGTTGATGTGAGGACCAAAGATGATAGTCTTCGGGAGCATACAGTTGTAAGCATAGAGCACTCCATCCAAACTATTTGCAAGGGGCGTGGTGTGAGTTGCACTATTGAGCGCAAGGTATTTCTGTTTCTTTCTATCAACGATTCATATCACTCTGATAGTCTAGAGAAGTTTATCCATCTCCTGCTATGGTACTAGGGATGACCATTGGGTTCATATAGTCTTATTATATGAACCAAAACCAGTCTGGAATATTTCATGTAGAATGAAAGACAATTAGAGGTGTTGAATTTCTTCCTCTTCACTTAGCCAGAACTGTGTTCAGTAAATTTTGCAGCTGTGCATTGAGCATCTGATGTTTATCCATACATTACATTGTTGCAGCATGAGGCAGCAGCAATGTCATGTGGCCCAGGACTATCTGACCGGCTGCAAGCAGCAGCACTCACAGCTATGCAAGAGCTCCACCCTTTTCAACGATCTGTTTCTATGGTGGATGAAAGTCAATATGACACAATCTCTGCACCAATGTTAGTCAGTGGTGCAGGGCATGATGCAATGGCCATGTCCCATCTCACCCAAGTAAGATGTTTTCATCAAAAGCATTCAATAGTATCCTGATATGACTCTCAAATAGTTGAAATCATGGAATGGTTATATCAAATTACTTATAAGAACATCCCTTATGGACATTGACATGCTTTTCTGCTGCATGCATCAACTGCATACTCATGTGGATATGTATGCAGGTGGGTATGCTATTTGTGCGATGTACTGGGGGGATTAGCCATTCACCTGCAGAGCATGTCTTGGACGATGACATTTGGGCATCTAGCCTAGCACTTCTCCGGTTTATGGAGGGGGTGTTGGGAGATCTTTCATTCTTGAACTTGTGAAAGGCCCTTCTTGCATTGGTGACTGCAGATTGTTCTCAACAGAGGGTACTTTGTCAGGACTTTTCATTCCACCTGAAAACTAGCTTCATGCAAAAGCAACTTGACTTTAAGCTTTCCAAAAGGTTGCCTAAGCCACCTTCTTTCTATTGGAATTCATATGCAGCAAGTGTGAAGGATTACAAGATCTGTCTGGAGATTTTCTTCAACCTGTTGGGAAAGCTGCACCTGCAAGCAAGGGTGACTTAAAATCATGCATACTGCTTGGAGCAGCCACCAACCCTTCATCAGTAAGACCTGAAACATGGGACAATGGGTGGATTTTGTGAAGACCTTCCTTTTACCTATATGTATTTTTTATATCAATCTCAGGTAAGTGGTCTCCAAATTCCAAAGCATTGAGTGTATAAAGCGTGTATTGCTCTAGCATTCTAGGATTTCAGCACTCTGTTCATGCTGAATCCAAAGTCCATTACTATGGATGAATTCACTCAAGGATAGCTAATACTCCGTATGCAGGTAGGTTGAGGATTTGTAGTTTTGCACCAATCTTAATAGTTTGACAAGTTGGTGCTTGAGTATAAGTATTGTATACAGTTTTGGACAATGTTCTTATGGACAACACAGTCTACCACAAAGCTGCTTTTTTATGGAAATGCATATCACAAGGTTACCATGAGGCTTCTTTGCCAAAGGTAAAAGTTCCTCTTTGATGGACCTTGGATGGTTTCCGTATCCAAATTTGTCTTTTGAATGAGTGAATTCTCTTCATATTTTCAAAATATTTAAAGGCATCTCTTGAAATATTTCAGTTGCTGCAAAATATTGAATTATCCTACTGTATAAAATGACATTAATTGATTTCAAAAAATATGTTTCTTGAGCAATAATAATAATGTCCATGAATGAGTTTTTGACTTATGAGAGGAACTTGTATTTCCATTTGTCTTCAATTTTAAAAGGTCCTCTAGACACTCCTTGGATGGCAAGAGCTAACTTGGAGGTGACATCTGAACATCATCAACAATTGTTTGACCAACAGATTGACCACTTAAGAATATGGGATGATATGCACACTTGGAAGTACCCACTGTTGTGAAATTTTTACATGAGTTTTGCTAGTTCATTACTAATATGTCCGATTTTCCTTGTCCTTATTCTCTTCAAATTCACCATTTCCTCTCTTGGGCATAATTAATTTCATCCATTATGAAAGAAAAAAGATGTTCATAAATGAGTGCCATACATGTACAACATCCACGTAATTAGGTGATGATAGAAGAGTGATTATGGATGATCAGATGATTGATCAACTATTTGGTTTTTTTTCTCCCCTTCCTCCTAGTTGACCATTAATTATACTTTAATCTCCACATTCATTCCAAAATGCATGTAGTTCATGCATGAAATGTCATATCCTTATAATTCTCCATTGATCATGCATCTAAAGTGAAAACACAAAACCGATTCCATCTGACAAAAACAACAACCAAACCACCCTTCCGTAACATCTATTTTTGTCCTAAGCTTTTATCACATTTTCCAAAGAATACACACATTATGTCATTATTTGTTCTTTTCACTAATTACCCACTTACCCCTCTTGTATGTGTCTTTCACTCTCCCTTTTTCTTCTCCCTTTGTGCCAAGTTTGTCAATTACATCAATTGTAGGTTTATTTTCACTTTAAAGTTGGGTTATCATAATGAAGTCTCATTAAGATCTAGCCCTAAACTGCAATAACATTTAGTGATTGGTTAAGCATTAGTCTCTTATCATATAGAAGGTTAAATTCATATTAAAGAATATGTAGTTATTCTAAATGTTCAAAACAATTAAATAGTTCCATAATAGGTTTCAATTCCAAAGTCATAAATTAGGACCTCCGTAATGAAGATGGAATAAATACAATACGTAATGTTAATGACATTCCAAGGGTACAAACTTATCTTTTCTAATAGTACATAATAGTTTGAAAATTTTGTCAATAGATGATGTTCTAGCCAAATTGAAATGATGTCTTATCTTAATTTATAACATTACAATGCCAAAATAGGTTGACATTTTTTTGCTAGCTTAGGGTTGCTTCCAAATTTTTTTGTTGGTTGGTACTTGTGGAACCTTCTAATGTTCTCTATGCAGTTGGAAATTCATGTTCTAGCAACATGCAATTATTGCAACATGCATACTTGCCGAGGATGCTTTGGTGTGGAAGCTTCTCTATGCTAAAGAATGAAGGTGATATATGGATTGTTGTGTTGAAAACTGGGGTGGGGATGGAGAGTTAGAAACAAGCAAAAACAAGTTAGTGTGTTGCCAAAAGCTTTGGCATTATGTAATTCTTTTTTGTTTTTGGTTTGGAGTGCCAAACATTGGAGGTATTTGTATATTTTGTTGGAAGCTTCAATTCAAGAGAGAGGGTTAGTGAGAAGCTAAGGAGCTGATTTTGAAGCATGATGTGATGAAAGATTTTTATGTGGTAGATATTTAGAGGATGATCTGTGCATTTTTTTCAAGGAAGTAAACAAGTAATAACTTCCAAGGTATGTCATAAAAATGTAAAATCATCAAAGGATCAATTTGTGATATTCATCTTAGTTCCAACAAAAGCCTACAATGCTTTACAACAATGAACAAAACCAATGGAATGCATCTTATGAATCAGGAAATGCTTGATAGAAAAGTCTATGGCAAACAAGCAAGGGATCCAAGAAAGTTGATCCCTACCTTCCTTTTTGGTTACAACACAATCCTAAATGTTGTTATACATGGACAACATGTATATATTCAAATAGGTGTTCTTTTTGTTTTGTGACCATCACATCTTAGCCCTCCCCAACTTTGTGATTTCTTGTTGTAACTTTAGTATCTTAAGAAAACCTTCAATGAGGTGATTGCACATTTGTCATTTTGTAAAATTTGGACCAATGGAGCAAAAGTTAGTATTGAATTTAAAATGATTTCATCATTGAAAATTAATTTAAAATTTGATTTTTTCAACCAATCAATGTATGTTCATCATATTGATTTTTTAATATTTCCTTTCACATCCCAAACTTTAACACTTGAACCTATGACTTTAAAATTTGACTTATTTTCACAATCTTTTTGCACAGTAGGTCAAACCCAAATAAGTCAAATTCTAAAGAAATTACATTTTTTGATTTAATATGATGTGATGTTAAAGTATATTTGTGTCAAAAAAATATACATCACAACTTACTAAAAATTAAAATATACTCAAAAAATGATTGAAATGATTTTTAATCTTTATGAAATTTGTAATATCAATTAAACTTTGTGATTCCATATGATTGGGATAAGTTTGTGAGCCATGTGAAAAGTGTGATAATTACATTATCACAAATGGGTGTTTTTGGGGGCAATGACCATAAATATGTGATAAATTAACATTTTGACAAACTATCATTTTCAAATGAAAAATGACAAGAGATGTGAGGTGGGCCATTTTTAAAATTTTCATTTCAAATATTTTTTGGTTGTTTAATTCAAACCCAAAATTAATGTAGGACTCCAAAAATAGAAACATGCTATATTATTTTGCATATACCATAAATATATCCATTATTTTTTGAATTTAATCTTTGAATTTTTTTTCTTTTTGTCAAATAATATTAGATATCATTAACTTTGTGAAAACTAAAATATCAAGCCCAAACACCAAAAGTGAAACCCAAAAGTAAATGTAATTATATATATTTTACGCACGTCATGAAACTACCCAAGGTGGCCCCCCTATAATGTGTTTTCACCTAGCTCTAAAATCTCATCTTTGGTGTTTTGATATTACAAAACACACATGAGAAACAAGTTGTGTTCTATGTGTTTCAAAATTAGATCCTTGCAATTTGCAAGTGAATTTTCTTGAAACATAATAAATCATTTTGTTTATTGTGTTATAACATGATTACATGTTTTGTTAATATTGGAGAAAAATTAATTGCAAGGTGTTATAATTATGCCAAGACCAACAATTCATGACAAATGTTGGTCTACTTCTTGAACTAAAGAATCTTTGGAGGCAATTTTGATGATTTTTTTGGTGAGATTTTATTAGTCAGCCCTTTGAGAACCTAACCCAAGGGTGTTAAAAGGTGTGCATGAAAAGACAATAACTAGTGAAAGATTCAAAGCAACACTTAATGTTGTTTGTAAAACATGTTCATTGGAATAAATGTGGGTGATTTAGTTATAAGTTACCTAAGACAATTGTTAGAGAATTTGTCATTCAACTTTGCAACTTGGCAGGTATTAATTGCAAATGAAAATTTTAAAAAAATTATTGTTGCAACTTGATGTTGCCATCACCTGATCTTAGTTTGCAACTCACAGGTACACAAGGTAATTCGCTTGTGGTGCAAAAGTTAATTTATTTTATTTACTTTAAGAATGCCATGGGGTTTATAGGATGCACGAAACAACTTATAAATTGTAGCTACAATGTGCACAAATGGACATGAGACCATCATTGCCATTTATTGTAACGCTTTGAGTGGGTGAATTTTTTATGAAACTTGGGTTCACCATTGCAATTGAAAGGCAAAAATTCACAAGCATGGGTGTGTTTTGGACGTGAACAAAAACTCACCAAACAAGGATTGGATTTTTAGTGTGTCTATTGAACTATACAATATATATATATATATATATATAGTACACCAGTTATAACCTTTCACATGTAATTTTTTGACTTTTAACAGATATAGACATGACCTTTAATTTTAGTGATGACTCTTGCAAGAGTATACAATAAATGTTGATTCATGAATAAATATACATTCCACAACAATAAACATTTTCTCTTTCTTTTATATGTATGTTGTTATAAATCCAACATGGTATCAAAGTTTATTGATTTTTTTAATCTTTTGTCTTCATTATGTGTCAAGTATTACAATTAAAACACTTGTGAGGAAGAAGAATAAGAAATATTTTAAATCCTTAATTATTTCACATCATGAAAAGGGTAGAAAGCTCTAAAAAGAAATAATTCAAATTTTTAAATGTGATAACAAATTTTATCAAAATGACAACAAAAATAGATACAAATCACAGTTCAAAGTTTGATGGATTTTACTTTAATTAACATTTGAAAACATAGACTTACACTTATTTTCAAGGTTAAAAAGTTATGGTTATTAGTTGACAAAAGAAGTCAAACCAATTGCACCTACAACAACACAAATAACTATTGGAACTCTTCCTTTACTTGCTAAGAGAACATGAAGCATTAATGCATGGGAGGATAAAGATGCATTGGCTTTAATAATTATCAACAACTGCCTTGACAATAGCATAATATCACATATTCAATCATGCCAAATGTTGGTTTTAGCATGGCATAATTAGTAAGAATATTTGAGTCTCAAGATCTAATGACCAAAATGTATCAAAAGGATAAGTTGCATACATTAGAAATGAAAGAAAATGATAGTGTAACAAAACACATTCACATATTTCAATTTCATCTAAAACAATTATTAGCAACATGTGTAATAGTATTAGATGATGAAATTATATTTGTCTTAATGAAAAACATGTGTCTTAATATAAAATGTTTATATATTTTTTTAAATAGTTAAATTTCACGTTATGGTCCTTAATTATAAATTTAATATAAGAAGAAACACTTATGAAAAGTCTAAATTTAATTTTAAATAACACATTAACATTATATATAGGAAAAAAGGTCCTAATTACTATAAGAAGCCTAGTTTTAATAGGAATCCAAAGGAGTTATTCTAATCGAAATGAGAAAATAATTCTAAAACCTTTGATACTAAAAAACCTTTATTTAACAAAAAATGTTTCTCTTGTAAAAAGTTAAAACGCATGAGAAAATACTGCAAAACCAAATTAATAGTTAAGGTTAATTGTCATGACCCTAACCTTGGGCTTGTGACCAAAGTAAGGGCATGGAAAAGTGCAGGCCGAAAATGTAACCCAAGAATCACATTCACACTCCCAATAGTGCAAGGGAGTGTGAGAAAATGAGCCCATACATTCCCAAGTGGACTCCCATTTGAGGAATTAAAGTCCCCATGGAATCTCGAATCTTCAAAAAACGATTTGAGGGGTCAAAACTCATTAGAATGCTTTGAAGATGAAGATGATTAAAATGGGCTCACATGATCCATTTGGGTATTTATAACACAAGTTATTGTCGAAAGAGAGGACGAAAGTCGAAGTGTCAATTTGATTCCTGACCACTAAAAGTCAGGAATAACCCTAAATTACGTGCATGTAGGTGGCACGCCACATATCGTTGGAAACTTCTTGACAAGGTTATAATTTTTTTAAAAACCTCATTTCAATCAGAATTTTGCACAAGAAGTTATGGACCTCCAAAATGGTAGAAATCCAAAATTTCAAAATTTCAAAACTCTCGATTTGGGAATCTTATGAAAGATGTCGCAACCCCACTTTGGGGCTAAGTGTGAGATTGCAACTCACATTCCCAAAAGTGGGAAAATGGAGTCCTACGGGACTCCCAAAAATTCAGAGCTCGATTTGAGGGGTCAAATCTCTTTGCATTTGAGTGTTCTTGGTCTCATTAAAAAGGTCTTGAAGTGTAGATGTCCAAAATGGCTTCTCACGAGCCATTTGGACATGTGCATCCCAAGTTATGGGCAAAAGAGGGGCCGGGAGTCAAACTGCCAGTTTGACTCCCAACCACTAAAAGTCGGGAATCGACCTCTTCCCGATGTCCGATTCTAGAGTGCAACATGGTGTTGAAAAGCTCCCAAGGAGAGCTACAACTTTGGTTTAATTCTTGTCTTGATTGGACTCTGTAGTCGGGAGTTATGAGCTCCCAAAGTCCCATGACTCCAACCCAGGACAGTTTCGGGATCCAACTTGGGAGTCCCGGGAAAAAGAGCCATTTGGATGTAGCCTTCACGGAGAGCTGCAGAGTATACTATATGGGGGAAGGTGGTGGCTTCCCCCGAATCTGGGCCGTGGTGAGTCTTGTGTGTCAAAGTCCTCGTGGCTCGTCTCAACACCCAAGGGTGTTCCTGAATGCTAACTAACCCTTTGTGGTTGGTTTTTGGATGTAGATTCAAGCTTGATAATTTAGTCCCTCTTCCTAGTCTAATCCCGAGACTTCTAGCACGCCCCTTTACCCTCTTTTAGTGCTAAAAGTCGAAAACGGCCCTCAAGTCCCAACATTCTACAATTCAATATACTTGGACCCTCAAGTAGGTCTACCAAGGGACTTGGGAGCGCGTCACGTGGTATCAGAATGAGGTTGAAAAATGACATTCAGGTGCAGCCCCCATGGCTAGTTGTAAAGAATACTACAAGGGGGAAGGTGGTGGCTTCCCCCAAGTTTAGGTCATGGGAAGTCTTGAATGTCCATGTATGCCCATGGTTCGTCCATGCACCAAAAATGTTCTAACTATGCACTAACCAACTTGTTGTTTGGTTGTGTAGATCCATATGAATAATTGACTTACTTGTCATTCGTCTTAGTCCCCATCTTGAAGCTCTAACACGCCCTTCTTACCCCCGAAGTGCTGTGAGCTAAGGAACAAACCTTAATTCCTTTTTCCGTTGTTTTCATTTTCGAATTCGCATTTGAATCTTTCAAGGATTTTGAGGGTGCATCACACAAGAAAAAGTTAAAACACATGATAAAAAAACTATAAAACCAAATTAGCAGCTAAAACTAATAGTAATAATAATAATCAATTTAACATTGCTACAAAAGACCATAGATTTTATGTGGGTACATTAATAGTAAAAAAATTGTTGGATCCTACTTGGTATATAGATATCGGGGCTACACAACATATGTATTTTAAAAAGGAATCTTTTTCACAATTTATAAAATCTATAACAATCATCAACTAGTTTATTTCAACGATAATTTTACACATAGAATTCAAGGACAAGGAGATGCCACAATCACACTAATAAGTGGGATTGAAAAAAAAATCCTTGATGTTTTTATGTCCTTAGATTAAGAAAAATTAGTTTTCAACCAAACAATCTGATAAAGTTGGTGGAGAAATACACATTGAATCAAGCATATGTAGATTAAGAATTCAACAAAAAGAAGTGATTGCAATGTGCAAATTAATATCTGATTTATATAAGTTAGGCCTTACAACCAAGGTTAGTGTAAATGTAATCGTTAGCCCTACCATTACACACGATAGCAAAGTTGACGTGTGGCATAGAAAACTAGGCCGCATAAGTCAAAGAAAACTACATCAAATGTAGTTTATGTCAACTAGCATTGAAACATTTGATGACAAGAATTCTTTTTTATGTACACCTTGTATACAAGGCAAGCAACATAAAGAGAAATTTCTTAAAGAGGGAGTTCATCAAGCTATAAAGCTTTTTGAACTTGTTCATTTTGATATTTGTGGTCCATTACAAATAGGAACACATTCATGATGCACATATTTCATCACATTTATCAATGATTTTTCAAGACATTGTTTACAAGTCTACTTAATGAAACATAAATCTAAAGCATTTGATAAATTTTTCCATTACAAGAATTCTGTTTAAAAAAACAAACCAATGATCAAATTAAAATTTTACGATTTGGTCATTGAGGTGAATACAAATCTAATGTGTTTAATCACTTTCGTCAAAAGGAAGGCATAAAAAAAAAGTTTACAAATGCTTATACACTTCAATAGAATGGTGTTTCAGAATGGAAAAATAAAACTGTCAGAAGTATTGTTTTAATTATGTCGTCATATGTTAAATTACCTAAAGTGTTTTGGGGAGAAGCATTGTTAACAACCAATTACTTGCAAAATAAAAGTCCAACAAAAGATGTAACTACAAATAGAACTCCTTATGGACTATACTTTGGAAGACAACCAAATCTATTTTACCTTAGAGTCTTTGGGTATAACAAAAAGTATGATGTTTATTGCCTTATGTACATTCATGATAGAAAAAAAATCATATCCAAGGATGTAATTTTCAACAAAAGTTTTGCAACCCATCATGAAGACCAACACTTACAAAAGCCGGTTAAGGAAGAAAATCGAACCTCACTTCAATCTAATTTTTCTAGTAAAAACCCCACCATACAAGGGCAATCAGCATCTCCAGATCAAAATGCTTCAAATGGATAGCCACCTCCACATGAACAACTTGCATTTCCAACTACACAATCTTTACACATTCAACCAATAATTAACTCCACAAGTTTGGGAGTACCCCAACTAGGTCAACTTTTTCATAATGACCTTATTGAAGATTTCTCACAACTTTCATTAACTTCCAATGATATAGAAAACTTGCCTCAATAGGATGTCACTTCACACATAACAACACATGAAAAATCTCATGTGTGATAGAGTGCTCCAATAAGTTCTTCTTGACCTAAAAAAATCATTCAACCCATAAAAAGGTTAATAAAATCAATAGAAGGAAAATCCCAAACCAAGAAAACTTACAACAAGAAACATCAAGCTAACTTAGCAAATATATCTTTAAAGGCCCTTCACACAATAAAAGAAATCTTAGAATGATCTAATGTTAATGAATGGCAAGTTGCCATCAATATTGAATTATAATCTTTACATCATAACAACATTTGAAAGCTCACACCTCTTCCTTCCAATAGAAACCACATTAGTTCTAAGTGGGTTTTCAAGATCAAAACTAATGCTAATGGAACAATTGATAAGTATAAAGCTAGGTTTGTGGCAAGGGGCTTTTCACAAGTGCAAGGAATTGACTATCTAAAGACCTTTTCTCCAATGGTCAAATTAAACTCCATAAAAGTGTTGATTGCACTAACCATAGAAGACAATCTAGAGATGCATCAACTAGATGTGAAAACAACATTTTTAAATGGCTAATTGGATGAAGACATTTACATGAACATTCTTAAAAGATTGCACATAGCTACACATCTAGCAATGGTATGCAAATTTATCAAATTCCTTCATGGACTTAAGCAATCATTATGTGTTTGGTACCAATGCCTTGACCATTATTTGACACTTCAAGGCTTTACAAGGTTAAAATCTGATGCAAACATTTACATCAAAAGGGAAAAGGATGAAGGTCTTACAATATTCACAATATATGTTGATGATTGCATCATTGCCAATACCAAGACTACACTCATGTTCAAAAAGTTAAAGATATTTTGCAACATGAATTTGACATTTCTAATGAAGGTGAAATACATTACACACTTGGTAATGCAATCACAAGAAATCGACAAGTGGGATAAACCATTTTACATTAGCAAAATATTAAATATCTAAACTTTAAGAATTTAACATGTTGAATTGTAATCATTTTAGCATGCCTATGCAATTAGTTTAAGAAGATTTTCCTAACCCAAATACATTAAGGGATACTACAAGTCCATACCCTTATTCACAAATTGTTGGCAGCTTAATGCATGTAATTGTAAATTTTAGGCCAAATTGTGTTTATGTTGTGAATAACTTAACACAATATCTAACAAATGTAGGCCCATCACATATTCAAACTTTGAAGAGAGTATTGTGATATATCAAAGGAATACTTACATTGGGCATCAAGTACCAACAATCACCAAATGGTAACATTTTGCACGGCTTTTGTGATGCTAATTGGGTGGGTGATAAAGACACTTGTAGATCCACATTTGGTTATTATTTCCTACTTGCTAATGGATTGATTTCTTAAGGTAGCAAGAAGCAATAGTTAGTTGCATTATTTTCCACAAAATCAGAATATATGGCGTAAGCAAAAGCCACAACATAGGATGTTTAGTTTCGAAAATTGTTGCATGAAATTGGTTTTTCACAATCAAGTCCAACCACAATCCATTGTGATAATCAAAATGTAATAGCCTTAAATGAAAATCCCAAGTACCATTCAAGAAGTAAACATGAAACTCAATACCACTTCACTCAAAAAAAGGTACTTGACAAAAAAATCCAACTCAAGTATGTTTCTACATCAGATATGACCATTGATATTTTCATTAAATCTTTACCAAGAAACAAACATTTCCAATGCATAGAAAATTATAAAAGAAGAACCTACTTTTCAACATCGAGCTTTGATGACATTTCATGGAGAAAGATATTCCACTTCCTTATGTGGGATATTTTCTTGTAATTGCATTCATTGTGCCTTTGTTTCACAATCACAACCAACAAAACCTACACTTTATAGCAATAAGCATTATCTCTCTCTTTTCTTTGTATGATGCTATGAATCCAACAATGTTTTAACAAGGGCATAAGCGTATCTTTTGTTGTGGTGTTGTGGGCGTGCGAAATCAAGATCACCGTTGCCAAATCATGAAGCTCTTGCTTCAACTTGGCCAATTATAGTGACAATGGACGGTTGGCACCATTGCCTCGAACCCTTGAGCTTGGCTTTAAGATTTGACAAGTCTACATAGTCCAAGAGCTTGCTTGGGATCTAAGCCATAGATGAGAGTCAAGACCTTTTATTTTTATTTTTCTTAGATGTTCATCATGTGTGACTTTGGTAGTTTCAATAATGTTGGGTGTTGGTTTTGTATTGCACAACACCAAAGGTTCTTCATTGTTTGTTAGTCATGTCGATATCTCCAAGACCATATTGCCTCTTCTTGCATTCTTGTCATGCTCATATCTCCAAAATCATAGTGCCTCTTGCACTCTTGGAACCTTTGGAAAGCCTTCAACGAATAAGGGTGCACTCTTTATTTCATAATGTTTTGATCTACTATGAAAAGTTATTGAATATTGAACAAATTTTCACTAAGAAATCATTTGAATCAAAACTCAAAATTACAAAGGAATTTGGGTACACTCTGGGTCCTGTTGAAAAGCCATTAGTGAATAGGATTTAAAGAAGGTGATTTGAAATTTTTTAGACCTAAGGGGTGGGAGATATTGAATTTTCAGTAATCTTTGCCATTGGAAATTCAATCGAATTTTTTTAAATGGTTTTTAAATAAAAACTAGTCAGGTAACCAATTCACACTTGGGCCGACAACACAGGCTACACTAGTGTTAACTAATGCAAAGGTTAAAAAAAAAAGATTATTGTTTCAAAACATTTATTTTATGAAAATCCTCATGCTCTTCATCTGTATATATAATTATACAGGAACAAAGAACATAACACCAATCACTCACAAACCATCAAACCATTACCACCATCTTGAACAGCAGTGACCTAATTGCTAATACTTCCCGCTCTTGTTTAAAGAAGGTGGGATTTTATTAGTGTAGTTGGAGGCTTGTTCCTCACCATAACTTCTTGTCTGCAAAGGGGCAGTTTTGAAAAACAAAATGTGAGTTTCATTTTTCAAAATGCCTGCCCTCCTTTTTCCCCATGATACCCACCAGGGATCATAGAAATAAAATAAAAAAGTAAAATAAAAAATAAAAATCCTGCAGATCTTTCTTCCAAGTAGAGCCCACATCCTCAGGCTTTATCTACCACTTCATCACCACCCAACATCACATGTAGAATAGAAACATTATAGTCTGCTCAAAACTCAAGACAAACAATTATATAGACATCTGCATCTCGAGTTTCTGTCACATTTAGTGGAAGCAACAGGAAGACTCAAAGTCATGGTCTTAGCCTAAAGGACCTACATTGAGAACCCTATTGTGTGTGCCTTTCTGTTTCTAATCAAATGAACTAACACTATCCACCATTCCAAATATATAACCTGTGTCACGCTGATCTAGAGCAGTATCCAAACTTCCTTGTACAGAGCAACTGCCAAAGAAATTTGTTTTGTCACATGTCTCCCCAACCTTGCTCTGTAGAAGATGTAAAGCGTCCTGGGAACTACAAAATCCCCTTCTCAGCTTTGCTGCATCAGCCAAGTTTGAACCTCACGAAGAAAGTTTCACTCTTGGAGGAAAGAATAGATGAAATAAATAAATTCAGTGGAATTGGCCATACTTCATATCCTCGGCCAGCTTGTTTATGTGAAACCATCTGAAGGGTCCAAACCATCACAAAAACAATACGAATAATGTGAATCCAGATTTGTCAAAATTATGGATTTCTCATTTACAGCAGGTACCCACTGTCCTAGTGATTGAGGATGAATGATTGCACTTATCCCAACTTGCGCTTTTTTGCTTTCCTTGCTCGCTCTGCCCTTTCTTCAGCTTCAATTAGTTCCTGTTCCCGTTCATCTTCTTCCCTAGCAATTTTGGCACTGCAACATACACCTTCAATTCAGAGCTCACCAAACATTGTTGAACATCTCACCTTAGCTTTAACATAGCAAGATAACCAATGTAACAGCCAGAACTATAAGTCTTGTTGCACCTAACAAAGATGAGGAATGTGCCAACAACCCTGAGAGCAGGTTTAAGTAAAAGACCTGCGGCGTTCCTCTGCCTGTATTTTGTTGAATCCAACCTCCATATTCCGGTCATCTTCATCATCTATATCACGATACTTGTTGGGATTGTACCTGTTCATTCCCAAATTTTCCTTAGGACAACTTCAACAGTCTCTAACCACATATGTAATATATGCCAAGGCAAGCAAGCAATCTTTTGCAAGAGGTTCCATCAGACTGAACACTTTGGAATCTCGTAGCTGTACCGGAACATCTCCCGTATCATGCTAGATACACCACTATAACCACGTGTATCAGCTTCATCCTCATCAGAAATGAAGGAGTCTGAGGATTCCTCCTCATCTTCAGCTTGCCACCGTCGCTGGGCATCTGGCCTTTTCATTTTATTCATGGTGGTTGGGGTTGCTTTCACAGGGACCTTGCTTTGCTTTGCTTGCACAATCTGTAACACAGTGATCAAGGGTGAGAGAAACTGAAATTCTCAGAGATCTTCTACCATCACAAATACTGTCTCATTTGCCATTTGTATTACACCAGGACATTAAGAACAAGTCAAAAAACTGCCAGAAATGTAGCAGACTTTCTTGCATTCATCTGATCACAGAAATGCAATGCCGGGAGACCACAACCACACGGACCTGTCTGGGATGTTCAGGGTGCTGCCTCAAATCAGTTGCACTGCTTGGACGAGGTTTGCTTGATGGTGTTGTGTTTGTGCCCTTTTTCGTAACACCTTGGGTTCGCCCAGGAGCAGGGGCTGTGTGTTGATTGTTCAATCTGTTCCTGTCAGACCCATTAGCAGCTCCAGTGCTATTTCTATTTGCTTCTTTCCTGAATTCAACAAATCTTCGTTCAACAGATTTTTGTTGAGCAGACCCAGAGGTGACCTTGTTTGCTGGAAGTTTTGAGGGAATCCTAGATGGCTCTGGTCTCTTAAATCTGTCTTGGACAGGAGTGTCACGAGATTTGCCTGATGTATTTTTTTGTACAGAGAGTTTTGAGGATACTGAAGACTTCAACCTTGGATCAGGCTTTGGCCTTTCCTTTTGTAAGTTAAGTGACTGTCGTGCTTGACTTTGCTGAGACGGTCTTGATGATGATGATGTTACTTTTGATACAGAAGTGCTGACATGCTTGCTGCTTTTTGAGGAGGGACGAGCATCCCTTTGAACACGATCTAAAGTTCTATAATCAGAGGTAGCCTGCTTTGGATGATCCCGCCTTGATTCCATTGCTGCATCAACCAAAAAAAGTCAACACCACTGTTATCACAGTATAGTAAGAATCATGTAGATACTAGCAAGCCATAATAGCTTAAACTAACAGTAACTAAGCCAAAAATGTATTTGAACAAGCAGCAAAGTTAGTCAAGAACATGATCAAGCTAAGGATTCCTCAGCTTATTTTCTCAAATGAGGGTATAAGCTGAAGAATTCTTTAGCCAGATCATGATAATTTTGTTTCATTAGCCCTCCTTTTTAAAAGGCAGAAATTCAGTGTTCCCAGATTACCAACTCAGGGCTATTGATGCTAGGATTGCCATAGCAAAATAGACAGATCTCCAACAGAGCAACCCACAAGAGCAAGTAGCCTAAAACAACCTGCACAGTTTCTGCTAAACACAAGTTGCAGTTGCACGTAACCATGCCAGGGGACCTACCAGGCTTCAAGGGTGTTGAGGGCTTCTTCATTGGGAGTTCATCAGGAGCATCTGACATTAAAAATGAATAATCACGAGCTTCTTTGAGTCTCTTCACTTTCAACATAGCCTGAAGGATAAATGTGCACATTATTAGCTAGTGCCCAATCACTGTTATAGTTAGTGATAGAGCTGCTAGTGCAGAAAAATAGAAAGTAGTAGACAAACCAGCAAGAATAACCTACTGACATTTGAGAGTTCGTGCCAAAATTTCTGTGCTTGACTGAAAATTCACTGACTTGAACCCATAGATGTGTAAGGAAAATGTTATCTTATTGCTGCCTGACAGCACTCCCAGCATGCAGAAAGGGATAGATGAACCAGTACACAGTTACAACATCTCTTGCACATAAGCCTGAAGAAAAATGGCCTGTTGTGACAGATGGGAAGTCTTTGACATACCTCATTGACAGGCTTTGCAGACTTTGGGATCTGCCTATCTCCAGATTTATGAGCCCCTGCACTGGATAACTTGGAGCTCGGCCTAGATGACGATGCAGAAGCCTTCTTAGATGCATTTTCATCACCCTACACAGCAGGGCATCTGGAGTTAACAGACACATGCACCTGTCACATCATCCTCAGCTGAATTAGACAAAAGCTTCTGGTCTTGGCTCCCAGCAACAACTGAGTAGTAGTACATCACAACACTCCTTTAGGTCATGGGTGGGTACTTATCACAATAGGGTATGACTCCCAATGCACTGCCTTCCTAGATAGAAAGCTTACAATATTGTGGACAAGAACTACATCATCTCTGATAAGTTACTTGTCCATACTCTTTTTTCAAACAAACCAGACAGCTGCACAGATGTCTGACAGCAATGAGGCACACAACACATGGGATTTTGGAGAAGGTCCAAGTTCATGGGTAGTGTGTACACACACACATGCACACACACATGCACAGGAATGAAGCATTGTGAGAATGGGAATTAGGGCAGACCTGAGCTTGCTTTGCAGCTCGTGCTGCAACCATCACAGTCACCTCCCTGGCAGCTGCTTCATCAATGATGCGCTTTGCAACAATCGGCTCTGAGGGTCCGAAGAAAGAACCAAAGCTGCACAGCATCCCACAGAGAGAGAATTCAGCCCTATTATGATGGAGACAGTCAAACAAAGCTCCTCTTCCAATTGAGTCCATTGGCATCCAACTTCATCAGCCTGCAAAAGCCTCCTCTCTGGCCTTGCACTTCCTCATCAATTTACAACAGTTTCACATACCCTACAACAAGAAGAGGCGCCAAATGCAATCGTGTGATCCAATTCCAAGCTAGAAACTGTAAGCTTTCCAGGAAACCTTGCAGAAACCAGCTAAGCTTTCCATCGGAGAGGACCTCACCTGCGGTTTTTGGAATGTGGTTGTGGGCGTTTCTCACGATCTTGTGCACTGTGATGCACAGTTTCCTCCTGAGCACCATCATGATGATTGTGCGGTCGACTCCCAAGCTTGCCTTTCAACTTCTGGCGCTCTAGTTCCTTAAGCCGTTGCCTTCGATCCAGATACTCCTGCCTCTCGTGCTTGACATCATTAGAAAACTTGGAAGACTCTTCTCCTCTTCTACCACCAGTGCTGCTAAGATTGCTCTTTCTCCGGGACTGCTCATGTGCTGCTTCATCTCCATCCAACAAACAAGAGTAGTCGCGATTGTTCCGCAGATATTCCTGCCAATAACCACCACCACCTCCGATGACCATTTCTTCCAGACAAAAAAAGACTTGCGGAACAACGACAAAACACACGAAGAGCAACAGAACAAAACCCGAACTCAGAGAGAAAAGCTTCACAGTGGGATGGAGGAGAAAGGAAGTACTTACAGTTCTATCTTCTCTCCACATCCTGCTTGACTGCTGCCGCCAGCCGTGTCTACCGCAGCAGAACAGTGAGGAGGAGTCCGAGTCTTGACGCAACCGCGAGAGTCCTTCTTCCTTCCTCACTACTCACTTCTTACAGAGGAGAAGCATTTGGAAGCCAAGATGAAGCGCTTCCAAACGCATCATTAGCTTCCAAACTCTCTCTCTCTCTCTCTCGTCAGCGCATCATCAGCTTCGCAAACCGCGTTTCTGAACCTCCCGGAACAGAAAACAAAGTCTTCTCCGACTACCGCTCAAGGCCGCGTATCGGTGTTCACGACAGCGAATCCAGAACGAGTTCTCGCAACAGATAAGGATCCTTCCTGTTGCACTTGATGCGTACGCTGCAAGGAAGGTCCTGCAAACTAGCATTTCGCGACAGAATGCTCGTAAGGTAACGCGCAAGGACGCTCTCTCTTCTGAAGAACCACCAGGGCTAGGGTACGGCGAAGACGTCCGATCTCGACGAACAGGTCGTCCTTAATCCTTTCCCCGAGGTAGGCGAACAACAGGCAGAAAGAAGGTGGCGCAAGAGAGAAAACAAAATTGGAATCCGGACGAAGCAAAGAGATCTGCAGGAGCGCTTCGTCAATCCTAGCAACAGGGCAACAAAGGGAGATGAAGAAGAAGATGATGATGATGATGATGGGAGAATCCTCTTTCCGTAGATGGAGTTCTTCCAGGGCTTGCAAGATTTGCTCCGAAGATGGAGGCAGCAGCTTTACTTGATGGCTTAAACTTGTGCTCAGGCAAGTGTTCTCCCCATCCATCGCTTCTGATCAAGAAAAATCTTTCAACTTCCTTTGTAGATTTTGTTTTGTGCATTCTTTTCTTATAAATTCCCTATTTGTGTTGAGATGTGTCTCGGCATGTGCTGTTGCAACCTAGGATGATGCAAGATTGAGAAGACACACCAGGATCCTTCCTTTCAAATCAGAATCCTCCTACACTGCAGTGCCAGTTGATGAAAATCTGCAAGGATTTCAACACAGGAATCTGGAAGAAGATAATATGTGTTCTTTCACATGTCTGTTCTGTGCAGGCACATCGAGAGAACTGAAGCAAAGTCTTGCAGGAAGTATTATTAGTGCAATCAGAGGTGTTGGAAAAAGATCATGTGGGTGCTGATTAGTCCATCAACCTAAGGTGCATGCAGCATTAGTGCAACTAGAGGTGTTGGAGATGGATAATGCAGCTGCTCACATGCCCATGAACCTTGACAGTAACAATGAAGGCCTCTCATCAACTCAGAATGAGCAGAGAGAGTTCCATTTCTAACTGTTCAGGTAAGAATACAGACACACATCCATTAGCAGATATGTGCCTTGACTTTGCACTCTGGTTTTCAGAGTCAGTCATGCATGTTGAAATGCTGAACCTCTCTTTCATGTTTGTAGGATTCAGGATCTTATGAGAAGAAGCAAGCAAAGAGATCTGAGCACAAAAGAAAGGCAAGTTGAAGCTCTTAGACATATGGCTTAAAACCAAAGAAGGCTATGGGGAGTTTTCTAGACCTCCTTCAGGATATAAATCACTCTTCCTACTTTCTTAGTCTTTTTTTTTTGTGTCAGTTTATGGGCAAGTGTGTAAGATGTGAAATGAGATCAAATCATCAGAGACATGAACTTCAAAGATGGTTTGTTGGGCTCTAGGCAGTTTGCTGAAGTAAATCTGCTTGGCATCAACTCTGCACCAGTGTGTTCTTTAGTCTATATCATCACCTTTGAACAAGGTGCTGTGACATAGTAAGGCATCTGTGTTTCAAGCTGATGGATCTAAACAAAATTGTCATGTACTTGCAGGTCAATCTGGAGGCATTGCCACCAAATGCACCTTCATACTTGAGAGCAGCAGTGGAGCCACTGAGTGTTGGAGCAAATGTGTCATGTCTGTAGTGCGTGAGAGAATTTTGCACCTCACACTTTTATGGGTCAAGGGAGCTTGTGTTCTTGTGCCAAACCCTACATGTCAAAACCTGACTGGTACATGTCCACCTACCTCAATGTGCCTTTTAGTTTGCTCCAATGGATATGTGGATTGCTACAAACTGCAAATGGAATTAGAGGCTCAGAACTTAATCGATAAACTATTCTATCAGCCTTCTGTATGGGTATAGGTCTAGCCAAATCTGTCTCAAAAATAGTGTATTTCTACTACCATACTGCCTCTGGTGTAGCAGCTCTCTCTGATCTGGCAAATTGATGAGAGGAACACTTGGGGTGACCAACCGACTCTCAATCTGCACTTGCCTATGCCCTGTAGCGTAGATACTAATTATGAGCGGTCCTCCCAAACCCTTCCCATATACATAGATGTTATGGTAGCTAGTCACTAGTATATATGTTGCTATTCAAAGTCACTGAGCATTTGAGTGTGATTGTCAATGTTGTTTTTCCAGACTACTCTTAATCTTTTCTCTATATTTTTAGGGTTGGGTTTCCCTTTTTTCCTTGTTCCGAATGAATATTTCTTAATGTATTGAGAGGGCAACATGTGTTGGTGAATATCCCTCCTCTTCTCATCTTATGCCTACTTATAGGGATAAGATCTCTCCCACTCTTAATGAGTAGGTGTAAGAATCCCTCCCCCTCTCACACCTCATTATTTATGATCGTTTAGGTTTGCAATAACATTTGTTTCATGTGTTACGATGGTTGAATATTTGAATGTGCCCACATGTAGGGATGAATTTCTGTACAGAGGAAAGGTCTAGAGGTTTAGAACTTTTCAAATTTGAAATACCCCTAAGCAAGTAGGTGGAAAGGGGGTCCAAAATCCTTCTCATATAAAGCACAACAATTTGTTTTAATTATTTTTAAGACGATAGCCTAGTGAGTAACTTATAAGTTGTCAAAGTTCTCTTGACAGCTTAAAGGATAACTTCCAATTGTCAGAAGTTTCTCTTCTAAGTTGTCCATGAAATAGGTTTTCTTAAAGCGGGGGAAAGACCAAAAAATATAATGAAATTTTTTTTTTGTAATGCCTTAAATGTGTGAAATGTATTCATATGAACAATTGAATTGTTATGGATGAATTGTGGTTTGAAGGTTAATGAACAAATTTGACCCATTAGATGATATGGTACCTAATGAATCGATGTGGTCAAAACATATGGGGTGATGTTAACAAATGAAATTGGTTCAACCAAGGACATCTATATCAATTGCTAATGATCCCATATGAGGAATTTATGAAGATGAATTGCCATGTAAATGAATCTAACCCTATTAACGGGTTGAGCTTCATTTCATGAACATGATTGGAATGAATGAGATGTATACTACTGATCAAAATTGAATAAATTATATGGATTTCACAATAGAAACAAATTTGACCTTATTTGATGAATTAAAAGTTGAAGGATGAATATAAACCCATCAATGGAAGCTTCATTCATAAGATGCTATGTAACAATTAGGGATGTATATGATGTCATCAAAACTTCCATCATAAAATGTTATGTGAACATTTGTGAATGAATGTACATTGTACCCCCATTCGGTCAACTTTGATGGATGAAAAAAATATTGATGTATGTTTGTGAACTCATTCAATTAAAGGTTTTTTTTTTCAAAACTAACTTATTTCCTCCAAGAAGGAAAACAAGAAACAAGACAAGGTCATTACTTTATGGCATTGTGATTTATTACCTTGATGGTGTGTGTCCCTTAACTAATATGTATTCAAATTAGAACAGCTACAACCAACACCCACCTTCTTGAAGCATCCCCATTGTTGTTTTCATGTAGAGAAATAACCCTTTCCATGTAGAGAAAAAAAAGATGATTACCTCTTGACAATTGACAATTGTAAACGAGAGTTTTTTTTTTGCCTTTCAAATGTTGCACCCTGAAGGGGGTTGGGGGGGGGGGGTGGGGTATAGCTTGACTGAATGTTTAATTTTAAGCATTTTTTTTTAACCATTTTAAATTAGAGACCAAGAGGTTACGGCTATGGATCCTTCTTAATCATAGTTTGATGCCTATTGTTTACTTAATTCAATTATCAAATGGATTGAAAAAATTTGAATCTTCTCAACAACTCACCAATCACAAAAATTTCCACCAAAACAAAATCACCAATATATCTACAAATCCTATTTACTTTGCATGCCCACAACCTTCCTCCTCATATTTATACTTCATCCTAAAGCTTCAGATAATTGTTTTATTTAGACAACTTACAAAATCCCACCAAACCTTAATGTCAAGCTTTATAAACACAAAAATCAAAGTTTCCTTTCCCCATGTAATTTCTCCAACCAAGAATTAACCTTAAATGACAAAAAAACTTCAACCCCTTTAAAAACTTTGAAACCCCAATCATCGAAACCTGATTTTTTTATTCTTCCTTTCCTTTCTTTTCTTTGTCAAACCACAAAATTTGGAATTAAAAGAACTCAAAAGTTCACTATCTACATATGCATATTTGGAGCTTACTCCTCCTTTTACTTTCCTTAAAATACAACAAAGAAAACTTATCACAAAATTTAAATTTTTAATCCTATTTTTTTCTCCTCCTCATTTTTTCAAGATCGATCTTTTATCTTCTTGGTTAAAGAAAAATTCCCTTACCTCCAAAAGCTTGAACACCCTCTCCCCATCACCATTTTCATGCTTCTTCTTTTCCTCCAAAAGTTCCCCATTGCCATCTCCATGTTGCTTCCTTTTCACCTTTAGAAATCACTTTTGCAAAAAGTTGGACAAAATGAAGAAGTTCCACTCAATATTCTAGAAAAAACTACCCCTTGCCACCTATCAATCCCTAGTTTTAAACCTTATTAACATTCTTATTAATTTAAAAAATCTTATATTAGCACCTTAACAGTCAAAATATTGTCAATTGTTTAGTCACTATCAATGTGTGTCAATTATTGTTGTTTTGTTATTGTCATTGTGTGTTGACTATCAATGTCTTATCACTAATGATGTATACCAACTATTAGATGTTTTGGTATTAATTATCCATGGTTTCATTTATAAAGTTTAAATACTTAACAATTTACACATAATAATTTTTAAACTTTTTATCTAACCCTACCAACAAGGTTTCTTCTACTCAAAACTCATATGTATACAAATATATATGTGATATTGGCATTTACATGGTGTTATGTGCACCTAGGTATGAATATACCCATGTTTAACAAGGGCATTATCATGCATGTGTAGGTTTGGAGGAACTTTTTCCTCATTCAATATTTTTTCCTTTTTTGCTTGATGTTGTGTTCACATTTCAACTTCTAAATAATCTTATTCACACACCAAAATGAAAAGGTAGTAACCATGTTCATCATTCTATTAACTCCAATTTAGACTCAAAATCAAGGTTGTGTCCTTATTCACATTTTTAATCATCTTATGAAATATAATTTACCATGTTTCACTTGAAATCAAAGTTGTGATCTTGTTCACATTTTTATCCATCCCAAAATGTATTAGTAATTTCAAGTTTCAACCCAAATGGACTCTTTGATTTTGTAAACATATTCAAGTATGTTATTTAAGATTTGTTGTTATTTGCGTTATCCTAATGTTGTTCACATTTTCTTTATATTGCTCTTGTTCTTCTAGTGTTGCTTCATTTTTTGTTTCTACTCGCATTGTCCTACTTCCTTTTAATATTGACTTTATTGTTTAATGGGCTTTTCATTGTATTGTTTGATGTTCTCCTAATGTGTTTTGGGCTTTCCTTTTATGTTTTGCTTGTATTTCTACGCCTTTTGCCTCTATGTAATTAAGGGGTGTGTCTAGACTTTCCACTTCAAATAATAGCAACAATGCTCCAAACAAATAAATCCTTTGCCTTCAATTTATTTTCTACTTTGTTTTGTTTAATTCATTATTTGTTTGTCTATTCAAATATTTGTTCAATGTTACATTTTAATGTGTGAAGTGTTTCTTGCATGTTTATTTGTGTGTGTATGTGTGGCCAAAATTGGTGTGAAAAAAATTACTATGATGTGGAATATGCTAAAATTGGTTCTTCTATGAAAAGTTTATGTTAAGGTTTATAAGGGTTACATCATTTTTTTAATGAACTAAGGAAAAGGGGATGATATTCAATTGTCTTCTTTCTAAAGATGGAAACATGAAGAGTTTTATGAAAATGCATTGCAAGTGATGGAAATGTGTAACATGTTTGTTGTTGTTTTGTGTGATTTAATTATCCTACAATTGTTTGTTTCTATTTTTGAATTATTACCAAGATGAAGGCATTAAGGTTCAATTTATGGCAATACTAATGTCGGGGATGAAGGTCATGTGATTGTTGGAACTAAACCATGAAAATAAAGAAGGGGAAAAATGTTGTGTAGAGGATTAAGAAAATATCTGAAGTTAAGTTCATGAGTTGCATATGTTGAAGATAAAAGTTTGTTGGTATGGTTTTTGAATGATGGCATGCCTTAAGCTTTGAAAGAATTTCTTATTCAAGTATTCTTCTATGCTTAAAAGTTGTAAGTAGGTTTAAAACTATAAAACTTCTATGAATAAAAAAAATGTTGTGGGGAAAGATGCAAATACAAGAAAATCATAGTGCAATAGGTGTTGTATTTAAATGGGATGGAAGGTGGACAACATAATTAGTGAACCCTAACAAAGAAAATTAGATGTTTAACATAAAAAGTTCTATGCGATATCTTTAAATGCATAAGGGTCATTGTTGAAACTAATATTTTAAGGGAGAAAGGTACATTACATTAATGGATATTTGGGATTACTATGATTATTAACATTTTGGGTGGTTGTAAACCTTGTGTTCTAAGGAATAACATTTTGTAAAAACCAAGATACTTATGGGAATAATTGGTTTATGAATCAAAAAATCTACATTGCATATAGGTTGGGTTAGGGTTTAAAGTTTTAATTTATTATTTTTGAACATTAAGAGAGTCAACTCAATCAACATCCGATGTACATGAAAGGGCTTATAACTATTAGGTGGTGCCATTAATAATTGAATGATAGTTATTAAATTTGTTGTGTATGAAATACAAATAATGTTGTTTAGTGTTTCAATAGCAAGATATTGTTTTTGAGTAATATCAAATGTGTGTTTTAAATTTTTTGATCATTTTGATGTTATTGATTATTGTTACCATTATTTTTGTAATCAAGTCAAATTGTCCCAATGTATATGAATATTTCATTTAGTAGGGCATTGATATTAAATTTGGCCAACACTTAAGAAAGGAAGATCATAAGGGAACAAACAAAAAACATGAATGCACAAGCCCAATTTCGACATAATTTTCAAAATCACAATGACATGAATATGGAATGGAACTAAAAATTATTCTTATCAAGAGAAGAAATAAAAAATCAACAAAAGATGAACATCTAAACAAGAGTTACGGGTTTTGATGAAGTCAAATTTGCACAAGAACCAACCTCATGTACTTTAATTCTTCAAATCTTCAACTTTGTTTTCATTTAATAATTGGATTTGATCTTAAGGTTACAAAGGTTGGAGACATAACATTATGACTAGTTTATCTAAAGTTTTACACAAAAGTTGCAAGGGTACAATTTTGTAAACATTTACCAAAGCAATTGAAACGAAATTGCCTAATTTTATGTATTTAAGATTTTAGGAAAAAACATATTAAAAATGGAATTGTTTTTATACAACATTATTTTCAATACAATATTGATATAAATATTTTGAAAATTTTAAATCAATGTAATAAATAAATAAAACTAAAAGCACTTTTAAAATAATTATGACCATTATTTTTGTAGTGTAAGAAAACTCATATTAACTATTTTTGGAATTTTTTTAATGTAAATTAATAAACATAGTGATTATGATCAAAGTAAGAATCATAAGAAAATAACATCAACCAACTTAAAAACCAATTGGATCGAATAACACTTAACCCTTGAAAAGAATTGATAAGTTGTGAGGATCAATCCTAATCCTTATTTAAGTATATTAGATGGACTACTTATATTCTATATAATAAACTTGGATAAAAGCATAGGATTTCATCCATCCCAAGACCTTCCTTGAAATCCTTGTTCTGGGGATAGATTATAGAGGTTTTTGTTTTATTTTATTTTATTCTATTTTGATTATACACTACACACAATGTCTCATTCCATACTTCTTAAGGTTGAAAATTTGGACCAACTATAAGATATAATTAACACGTTATCTATAGCGAATTATATGTATTTACTTTTATATTTCTTTGATTTTACAATTATCTATGTACCACCATTTAATACACTAGTTTTCAATTTCTCTACTTGTAGTTTGAAATCATCCTCCTTTTGATGTGATTGGTGGTCATGATGCTTTCAAGTATTTTCATCTTTGTTTCAAATGTTATCTTTGTTCATCTCCTCAGCCCTTTAAATGGAAATGTGTTGCAAACTTGGGAGTATATGGAGGTGTTATGCAAAATGTCATCTAACCATTCAAACTAGTTTGGAAAGAGACCTACAAGGAACACTCAAGATGAGAGTCCTTTGACTACTGATTCTTATTTTAAACCTAAAGACTTGTTGACAGGCTTGATTAAAAAAATTATGTTGTCAAAGTCTGAAGAAAACTTGGAATGTACTCTATTTGAATAAATTGTGAAAACTAAGTGACTAATTTTAATGGAACAATTTACAAAAGTTTCAAAACATTAAAAGAAACACAAGCTTAATATTTTTCCAAGGTTTTGATTCTAAGTAATAATTAAATATTTTACCTTCCTTTTGACTTAACTTTGTCTTGTTACAAGGATGTTCCCTAAGTAGCGAAATGGACGCCCAAATGTAGCTCAAATTTAAGAGTCGGATCTTACCTTGTTTGAAATTGCCAATGGATTTAACAACTTGAGGCAACTCTTGATTTTTGTCTGACCTAAAACCTTTGTCAAAATATCAATTGATTATTGACCAATTGTTATATATAAAACTTGAATTTGATTTTTTCCACCATATCTCTTATGAAGTGTAAATGTATCTCAAAATGTTTGGTTTTCGAGTGATACATTGGGTTGCATGATTTTTTTATTATGTTTTGATCGGACCACAATGCATATCAATTGGATTTGGTTTGAGTAATCCAAGTTTTTTATACAAATTCCTTATTTGAACAACTTCTTTGGATGCATTCACCATGGCCCTGTATTTTAATTCAATAAAAGAAAGTGAAACAAATGTCTGCTTCTTTGCACACCATACGATGGGAATATTGTTGACAATAAACAAAAATCCATTAGTTGACTAAGACTTACATTCATCCAATTCACTCCCCTAGTTAGCGTCACTAAATTTGGTGAGAACTAAACAATTGGAGTTTTTGTAAAATAAACCAAAGTTGGGTGTACCTTTGATGTACCAAATAATAGACTTGATCGCTTGGAGACGAACCAACTAAAGATGTGTTGTGAATCGTGAGACAAGGTTGACTACATACATTATGTCCAAATAGGTGTTGGTGGAAAAACAAATTCCCAACCATGAATTAGTACAAATGTGCATTGACTTGAAGAAACTTCATGTATTTTTGAAGTTTGAGATTTTGTGATAACAATGTTTTTGATGGATTACAATGATTCTAGAAATGATGATCTCATGAGTAGATGGACAATAGTAATGATAACCTTCAGTGTAGTCATCCCATCCTAAGAGCATGCACTTAGATGTTTTTGCATCCATTTTTCCACATTGATGAACTAGAATGTGAACATGCACCCACATGCTACATGCCAAATGTGTGAAGATGAAAATCATCTTGCTTCCTCCTAGTGGATGCTTGTTTAGGGGTTTGATGCTTGAATGATTTTGTGATGTGATCATTCAAAAGATAACATGTTGTCTTGATGGTTTCTCATGACCAAATATTGGTAGGTAGGTGACTTTGATGAAATAAACATCTTGTAATCTCGTAGATATTCATGTTGATATGTTCAACAATGCCATTACTTTGGGGAGTGTATGGTTGCAATTGTTGGTGAATGTGCCATTATCCCTGCAATATCACTCAAGCTTTCTATGCCAAAGTAAGGTTTGATTGATTTTCAAATCGTTCAAGATTACATATTTGGATGTTTATGAGACTCTCTACTTCAAGTTTATTAAACCTTTTTTTACCTATTCTATGACCTTTGCCTAAGATGTTTCAAGTTTTCAGATCCTTGATAATGCATGTATTTTTAATGAACTCAACTCCATAGCCATGATTAAATATGCATCCAATTGATAGAAATTATATTTTTTCGTAAGAACATAAAAAACATCATCAATTTTCTTTCTTTCTCCCAAGGAAATTTTATGAATACACTCTTTTTACTTACAACATATGGGGTTTTCCCCTTGAAACAATCATGGGTGCAACCATTACAAGCTTCAAATTAGAGATGATATCTACATTACCTATGACATGTTGGGTTACACCTAAATCAAAGACCCATGTGGTGTTTGATGGGTTTTTTAAAATGTTAGTGGATAATATTTTTGATCTATGGTTCAAGTCATAACCAGTGAAAGCAAAATAACTACTTTAAAGAATAACAAATTTGAAAATAAGTTCTTCATTGGTTTTGACAAGATAAGCCTTGACGCGCTCCCAAGTCCCTAATTAGCCCAAAGTTGGGACTAAGTCACTCAAGTTGCGAAAATATGGGGGATTCAGGGCACAGTCCCAGCTTCCAACACTAAAGGGGGTGAGAGGGGTGTGTTGAAAGCTCTGGGATTAGACTACGAAGAGAGACAAGCTTACTTAGTTATCGATCCTGCATCCAAATCCAACAAACAAGTTGGTTAAAACTCATTCTGCACACTTTCAGTGTTGGGACAAACCACGGGCGACCTTGGACTCACTTGACTCACCACAGCCCGGACTCGAAGGAAGCCATCACCTTCCCCCATATAGTATTCTCTGTAGCTCTCCGTCGCATTTACATCCAAATGGCTCTTTTTCCTGGAACTCCCAAAGTGGAGTCCCGAAATTGTCCCAATTTGGACTCCTGGGACTTTGGGCATTCATAACTTCTCACCCCGAGTTCGGATTGGGACGAAGTCTGAACCAAAGTTGTAGCTCTCTTCGACAACTTTCGAACGTTGTGTTGCACTTCACCTGCACGCATCGAAATCAGGTTGATTCCCATGATTTCAAGGGCCGGGAGTCAAACTATCCCGGCCCTTCTTTCGACCATAACTTGTGCTACAGATGTCCAAATGGCTCATGTGAGGCCATTTTGGACATCTACACTTCAAGACCTTTCCAATGTTTAAAGAACACCTCAATGCGAGGTGTTTTGACCCGTGCAATCGCGCTCTGAGTTTTCAGGAGTCCTGGAGGACTCCCAAGTCCCATTTTTGGGAGTGTGAGTGGCGACCTCACACTTCCCTCAAAGTGGGGTTGCGACAAGCCCTGACAATTTTTTCTACATTCATGTCTTTGCTACATGATCTTGTAACATCCCTTTGTTGTTCAACATATTTTTGTTTTTCAATGACATACACTTGTGAATGGTTCTAATTCTTTCAATTGAGTCTTTTGAATTTTTCTTAATGACTTTGCATTTGCTTGATGGTTTTTTTCAGCTCAAACTCAAACCTCTCCCAATGCCCATGTTCCTTACAAAAAAAACAAGTATTGTCAAAAGACAATTTTTTTTTTTGTTGATGGTGGTTTTTGGTTATATATGTTTTGCTTTTTTTAAGTCCAAGGTTGTTTCATCCCAAACTATTATTTGGATCCCGAGGGTTGAACTTAATGTGTTATCTTTTTAGAAGTTCCCTCCTTCATGTAGAGCACTTCGTTGGTTGAATCCTTCTTTAGATCCATTTTATTTGCATCTCTTCATCCAAAAATTTAGATTCTAAATATGAAAAAAAAATAGCAAATCATTTCTAACAAGAAATTTTTAGAAAAACTAATATTCCTTTGGTAAGGAATGAAGTAGTGAAACTAAATCTCACTACTAAAATTCCATGTTTTTCAAAATGGATTTTCAAACCAAAAAGTACCCCAAAGTGACAGGGGGTCAAAAAAAAAACTTTGGCTTAAGTCGATTTTAACAAGTCCAATATGACTAGGATGGTTTTTTGACCAACCTTAAGGTAGTGTTTCTAATCAACCCCAAGGGTGCTTTTGATTAAAATTTTAAACTTGTAAAATGTGACATGTTGTAAGGTCATTTCAAAACCCCACATGTCATCATTGATTGGTCAAATCATAAGTCAATGGATTAATAAATAAATCAAAAATGTAGGTAGGTAGGACCTAATTTATCTTAACCTAACATAACCTATTTAATCTACCTTGTCACCCTAGCCTCTAGATATACACATAGGTTGCAAGTGTTAGGAATTGAACTTTTCACCTTCACCATAACAAACCAAGTCCTTACCATTGACTACACCATCAAAAGATGTTAAATTTTGTTAAGTTTTTATTTCACATTTTACAAAATTGCAAGAAAGTAGTTGGTTAAATCTAATGGTTAAATCCAACACCTAAACTTGATGGCTAAACTTATTTAATGATTAAATTCAATTGCTAAATTTAATGCTTAAACCTATTTAACGACTAGATTCAATGGTTAACCTAATGATTACACATATTTAACAATTAAATCCAATGGTTAAATTTAATGGCTAAACCTATTAAATGATTAAATAAAATGGCTAAATATATTTAATGACTACATCCAATGGCTAAACTAAATGGTTAAACCTATTCAATTATTGAATTTAGTGGCTAAACATATTTAATTAAATCTAATGGCTAATATTCATGGCTAAACATATTTAATGACTAAATCCAAAGGATAAACTTAATGGTTGAACCTATTTAGTAATTAAATCCAATTGTTAAATTTAATGGTTAAATCGATTTTATTGACTAAATCTAATGGCTAAACTAAATGGTTAAATTTATTTCATGATTAAATCCAATGACTAAACTTAATGGTCAAATTTATTTAATGATTAAATCTAGTGGTTAAACATATTTAATGACTAAATTCAATGGCTAAATTTAATAGTTAAACATATTTAATGACTAAATCCAATGGCTACACTTAATGGTTAAATGTATTTAACAATTAAATTCAATTGTTAAAATTAATGGCTAAAATTATTTAACAATTACATTCAATCATTAAAATTAATGGCTAAACCTATTAAACAATTAAATCCAATCTTTAAAATTAATGTTTAAATAAATTTAATGATTAAATCCAATCGTTAAATTTAATGGTTAAACATATTTAATGATTAAATGCAATGGTTAAACTTAATGGGGTTAGTTTATTATAAGCTTTTAAGCTATTTTTAATTAAATTATTCAACTAATTGTAGGTTATACCTTAAGTTATTTTATTTTAAGTTAATATATGATATTTCAAGTTAAAGTTCAGGTTATTCAAGGTTCATTACACCAAAATACGTTTTAATTCACTTTGGGTTTCACTAGATTTTGAGTGAATTTGGACATTTTTACCATGGTGAAATTGGTTAACCCCTCTATTGAATAGGGACTAATTGCTATAGATAGTGAATTGGTCCACTAGTACTTAATGAAATATAAATTTACCAAGCCATTTCACTTGCAAGTTAATTAACTAGGTAACATGTAAATCAATTAAATTTAAATAATTTACTATTATTGATAATTTAAAAAAATTTAACCTATTAATTATTAACATGTGTCATTACTTATGTTAAGTTTAAAACGTAGTTTAAGTACATAGGCCATGTAATAAACATAAGTTAACACCTATTTGAAAAAACTACATAACAGAATATTCAGTCAATTTACCATTGTTGACCATAAACATACCATTTGTGAGGTTTGATCCCTTGACCACAAGGATGGAAATAAACACCCTTACCATCAAGCCACCACACTTATTGTGATAATGTGTTACATTGGATTATATTTATGAAATACTTCATTTTAAACATTACAAAAAATAAACTTTGAAAATTTGTATCTTACTGAAATTTTGTTCAAATAAAGTGATTATAATTTAATTTAAATTTTTAAAAATAATTTACATACTTACATTTATTTTCTTTTGAATAATAATTTTTTGAATATCATTATTCAATAACATTTCAATGATCATTCTTTTGAAAAAAAAGGTTTAATAAATGGATAAGATTTTTGGTAATATAATAATATTTCCTATGTTATGTTACTTTCAACTATTCTAGGGATATTTTTCATTTTTCTAAGTTATTTCACCTTACTTAATTTATAACTATTTATGGTTTTTTTTTGGGTTATTTTTAATTATTTCACCCTAGGTTACTTTCAATTATTCCAAGTTATTTTTTATTATTTTAGAATTTTTTTCTATATATTTCTTTAGAGTAGGTGCTTAGGTTGATTATGTAGTTTATGTATTTAGGTTAGGTTTTAAACTTAGCTTAGGTAATGACATGTGTCAATAATCATAAGCTGAAAATATTTAATATCAATAATATTAAATATTAAATAATTTAAATTTAATTGATTTGCATGATGCCTAGTTAATTAATTAACAAGTGAATGGCTTGGTAAATTTGTATTTCACTTGAGAGTAATGTTATTTCATTAGGTACCATTGAATCAATTCATTGTCCATAGCAATTGGTTCCAATTCACCAAGGGGTTGACAAGTTTCACCACGATAAAAATGTCCAAATTCACTCAAAATCTAATGGAACCCAAAGTGAATTAAGATGCATTTTAGTGTAGTGTTTGAACATGCATTTGGCGACAAGGTCAAAAATTTACAAAACATTAAGTTGAATGTGGTGATCTAAACAATGACGAGGATCATGGATGTACATGTTAAGGTTGGAGACTTGAAATTTGTCGAAATACACATAGATAATTATGACATACTATTGGGGTTGGATTCATTAATAAAATGGCACCATTGTAGATGTGGAACATGGTTTAATTCAAGTGTTACATGGGCTAGGTATTAATGTTCAAAGCTTGCCATTAACAATGGTCAACATGTTGCAAAGAATGTTAAAGAAATTGAACAAGTTTAATGCATAAAGTATCTCATCATGCATGTAGAATTTGAAATTGGATGAAGCGATGTTACATGATGTGGTTACAATTGGGTGTGATTTTGGAGATGCAATCAAACCTAATGATCATGGCATTTTCTTTAAGTTAGATATTGTTTATGTGATGAACATTGCTTAGAATTTAATTCCTATGGATGGGATGCAAGAGTAAAGATAGACGATGATCAAATAAGTTTGATCATGCCAACAAATGAGGAACATGATTTGGATATAAAAGACATTGATTTAAAAAAATCAATAATAGAAAAATGATATAAACATGTTTTGCAATTAATAAAATATAAAAACATGAAGAGAATTTAAGGAAGCCTAAAGGATGAAACATTCAATTTCAATGATTATGCACATTGGGTTAGATGTTTTTCAAATTATTAAAAGAAATAATTAAATTTATGACTCCATTTATGATTGATTTTGTAGTCATAATGGACATTACATGATTAAAGGACACGAAGTCATTAAATGTTTAATGTGGCATTTTTTATCTTGTAGTCATAAAGGACAATTGTCAAGTTATATAGTCATTTGAAGTCATATAATCCAATTGTTTCCAACTACATAATCATGGTTATATAATCATTTAACATCACATTTTTTCATTTATAATCATAGAAGACAAGTCATATATATTGTTGAGGTGTCACAATAATGAGTGATTATAATATGACTAGTAGACAATGGACCATTTGATTAATCAAATTTATATGTAAATTAAAATCATTTTTTGTATTATTATTTAAAATTTTTAAAAATGTAAGTAAGTTGAAAAAGGCAAGAAGGTAGGTGGTAACTCAATTTATTTAATTCTTAACTTAACTAATTATCTTGTTTAACCTACCTACCTTAGAGCTTTAGGAATGTACATAGGTTGTAACTATTATGAATTGAACCCCCCACTTCCACAATGATAAACCAAGTCCTTTACCAATGGACTACACTATCAAAATGAATTAAATTTCTGTCAAGTTTTTAATTTCACATGTTTATTTCATATCCTAACAAGTTGTAGGATGGTAGGTAATAGGTAGGTAGGTTGTAAGAGTAAGTACATGGGTGAATGGGTAGGTAGGGACTCGAGAAGTGGGTAGGTGGGTGGGTGGGTGCGTAAATCGGTAGGTAAGTAGGTGGTCAACATTACCCATGTCATTATACATTGGTCATTTTGTAGTCAAATTTTAGCTGGTTTTTCATATTTTAGTCAGTTCATATTCACTTGAAATTATCATGACAATATTATCTATGTCATTATAGTGTGCACAATAGTCATTCTTCAATCATGTACATCAATTGCCATGTTCAAAATATAATCATTTGATAAACATATTGAAAAGTGATGTCATCATTGTCCACATCATTTTAAACAATAGTCATTTTATTATCATATAAGTGATAACTAGAAGTTCCCATCATTTTATTTTTTGTCATGGATGTCTTATGGATGAAAAAATTTATGAACTAATGATTTCATTATTACCATATGTAATATTGTCATCCATTAATGATCCGAAAAATTCATTTATGACTATTTATTTTTCCATACATAAGATTAAAGTTTATATTGTATGACTATAATCATTCATAAAATCATTGAGGACTTCTAATTATTGTTTTCTTAGTCACAAAGGACAAGATTCCTTGTAATGAATGTTGAGAAGAAAAAATTAGAAGCATAATTCCAAGCCAAAATTAAGGAAATGCCTATGTTCTTGCAAGTTGATAAAAATGGAGGCACATTTATGGCAAAACAACCAATGGAGCAAGGTGGTTTTGATGCAAAGGTTGTTGACAAGGAACTAAACAAGTGGAAGGACATAACCAACAAGACCATAATTAATGCATAATTGGATGAAAAAAGAAGGCAACCATTGTGAAAGGTATATCACAAATTTGGCATATGATGATTTAGTAATGGAAATTGTGTGAAATTCATTCATTCATAGATCCATACATTTCATGCACACATATCATGTGTTGAAAACATGTTTCACACAAATGTATAAGATGGTGCAAAGTTTGTTCATTCATAAGTTCATAGTTCATTTGTTATCACATTTATCCATGTGTTAAATGTGTTTTCAATGCACGATAATTTGGGTGCAAAACATATGAACCTATGAATGAACAAGCTTTGCATGAGTTCCATTTGAATGTTAAGTTTGTGACATATTTGAAAAATTCTTTGATGTGTTCACACGGTGTAGAGGATAAATAGGGTTCTACATGATTAGAAAACACATTATAGACATTCGGGGGTTCTCATTTGTGAGGAATTTCAAGGACAACTTTTTTTTTGGGAAGAGCCATATGTAAAAAAATAAAAAGAAACATTGGTTGCATTTTATAAGATAAAACCAAACAACTATGAATATGCTTAATCACAACTCTTCATAATTCATTAAAATGATTTATTTGATTATTTTGCAAATCAAACATTTAATCAATTCAAACAAATTATGACCTCTTTAGTTAAAATGGCAAATGGGGGTTTTAATCAAGTGGCTAGTCAAATGGGACATCATATGCTAGTTAATATGTTAGGCTATCTACTAACTAGGTTAAATATGCAAACTAGGCCTACCTACCTATTACCATCTTACAATCTACCCATCAACCTACTTACATACTACCTACCTCTTTTATTTAATACCTATCTTTTACTTCTTATTTACTTACCTATTATCTTTTACAATTATTATAAAAACATGATTTTTTCATTAGTAGCATCATGATTGTAGAATCAAACTCATTTGTTTAAAATGACTGATTATGTCTAATTTGACTAAAATAAAAACTGAACATGTATAATTTAATTGAAAAAATTAGATATCTAGTCAAAACAAACATTTTGTTGGACACATGGTGTATGTGGCATTCACATGAAATTGTGCAATTTAACTCATGTGAGTAATGAAATTAAAATTAATCATTTGGAGATGATTGATCATGATTATAATGTTACTTTATAGAATGTAAAAAATTAAAAAAATTATTTAATTGAATAAAATATTTAAATAAAATATGAATTTCATGCTTTTGTTTATTTTTTACAATTATTCACATAAAAATAATAATGTTGGACGATATTTAAAATATAAAAAAATTACATATGAGGAAATGGAAAATCAAACTGATTTTTAAAATTTTGATTTATTAGAAAATAACACGTAAAGTTAATGTATAACTTGAAAACTTGACTTAATTTCTTAATTTGAAACTAAAAACATCACAAATTTAACAAATTTCACAAAATCAAGGACATGTGAATTTTGATTCTAAAATTCTAAAATTGAAATTAATTTAATTCTGATATTTTCATAAATGAAAATTTAATAAAATTTTAATACTTGATTTTTTCCAAAATCAAAATATGAAAATTAATGTAATTGTTTTACCATTTGGTATTTAAAATTGATAAAATTCAATTAAATGTAACTTTATATATTAAATTAATTTCATTTAAAGATGTTTAACATTAGTGAAATACATTTAAATTGAAATGGGTATCATAATTTCAATGTAATTATTAAAAAATGAATTAAATTGTTTAATGATATTTAAAAATGTATGTTTATATATTTTGCCATAACAATTTAAATCATCATGTGAGGTGTGTTAATAAATTGGATATCAAACAATGAATGGCTTTATTGCAAGATAATGAAAAAAACATCAAACCAACATGTAACAATGAAAAAAAAATCAAAACACACCAAAAATGGATACTTAACCAAGACACCAAGCCCAAAAAAGATCAATTAAACTAAATAAAAAAATAATCATCAAACTATCCAAGTTACTTTCTCCTAATCTAGTAACTAATAAAGATTAAATAATTGAACTTGGATTCTTAACAAGACTTCGAAGAAAATGGTGGTCAAATGGTGAAGGTTTTGGGTTATGGCCAAGGATGCAAGGGTTCAAATGCCACTTTGGACATGTTGTGTTTGTGACATCATCATAACAACTTATGGTAAGTTCAATGCAAATGAAAAAAATGGAAATTTTCCAATAATTGAACCAAAAGTTTAATGTAATGTAACTTTGAATTTTTCCATAGTTTAATTTGGAAGAATTTCAATTAGTGTTATTGTTATTACAATAATCTACTAGTAAATTTTGTAATTCAATTAATATATCCACATCAATTAATAGTTTGAATCATTTTAATAAAAAAGATAGTGATAGTTTTGGCATAAATGATTAGTCTGATTTTATTAAGGACAATTTCCCCCCTATTTGTTTTGATTAAAATTTCAATCATTATTTCAATCATAAAAATCAAAGTAAAACTTGTAGTAGTGTACAACCTATTTACCTATCAATTACATAACCTTCATACTTACACAAGTCATGTACAATACAAGTTGATGTGAAATTTAAACATGTGAAATTTGAAAAATGATAAAACTTGATATCTTTTAGAGGTGTAATCCATTGGTTAAGGACTTGATTTATCATTGAAGAGATTGAAGGTTCAATTCTTACACTACTACAAAATTGAAGTTTAATTCAACCATCCAATTTAATATGGGGCTTCCAAAGTGAATTAAGTCACCATTTTGCTATGACATTTCGTTTCAAGTTATTCATGTCTAGTTTTAGTAAAAGCAATTCATTATGGTATTTTTTTGAATTATTAAAATAATTATTAAAATTATTAAAATTAAATAATTCATTATGATGATGCATAAATTTATTAAATTTATGTATGTTAAATTTTTTTAATAAAAAATTATAATATTTTTGTTATAAATGTTGTACATATAATACATATTTTGCATTATATATACATAGACACATTTGTACACAAAACATTATTTTTGATATAAATTTAAAAAAGAATGAATTAAATATGGGTACAAATTTGAACTATTATCAAATTATTCATTATTTATAATTTTAAATAACTAATCAAATGGTTCATTATTTTGCAAGTAAAAAAAACCACCTTAGTCACAATGGACATATTAAAATCAAGTTGTCCAAAATAACAAGATGATCTTTTTTATGCCTATCCAAATGGGGTTCTTTTCATTGAATTCTCCAATAAAAAACACCATGTTTTTTTTATAATGGTTGTTTGGTGGTGTATCAAGAATTGTAGCTATTGGGTTTGCTACGTATGAAATGCATGTCATATTGTTTGATTTTTTTGCAAAAAGATACATCTTTTGAGTAATGTCAAATGTGTGTTGAATTTTTGATCATTTTGTTGTTGATGGTTTTTGTTACCACATTTTTTTGGTTACACATGCACATCTTTATTTAGTTGTTTTTTGTTTGTGTTTGTTTGTTGCTACATTTCTTGTAATTTTGTGTTATTTTCATTTAAACATGTGGTGTTTTTTTGTGCAAGACATATAAATTATACAACCCATTGTACCTTGCAACTTCATACTTTATTTGAATTCATGCACTATTGATTTTCCAATTGCACTATTGCTTTTTGTCATAACAAATAGAAAGAAAAATGAGTGATTATTTTTCATTTAATTTTCTCTTTTGAAATGTTTGTAAACCATTTTTTTTTTGAGGACATAGGACTTGAAATTTTGTTATATTTGAAAACGACTTGATTTTTGGACATTAAATTTTTTAAAAATTAAATAATTAGCTAAACTTGAATATAAAATATAATTAAAATCTTACAGCTCATTTTACTGGGTAGGATAATTGGTGGAATAACTATTTGCTTATGCTTTTGTCCTTTTGTTTTGTCATATAATCTTGTCGAAAATGGAACAATTTAATGTGAATAATGATTTTGAAATGAATGCTGCAAATACATAAATCATATGTCGTATAATATATTATAAAAATAAAGTAAATGCATCTATCCCCCAAAAAATCAAGATTTAAAAAAAAAATTCATGTTATAAAAAATGGTATAATTTGTTTTAAAAAACATTGAAAAATAGGTTAATAACCCAATGGAAATGATCATTGTAAAAACAAAAAAAATGTGTTTCCAAGTGCAATATTATTTATTTAATGTAATAAATCTTTTCCAAAACATGGTGCATCAATTTCTTTGGTTTAAGACCTTTGTCAAGGACGAGACAATAATTCAAGGAAAAAATTATGTGGCCTTGACAAAACTAAAACCTCTATGATCAACAAGACCTACAAGATCTAATGGAAAAAGGCATGATACAAAGTTATATGAGATATTCAAATGTAATACATAGGCCCTAACTTCCTTTGGCAAGATTGAGGGGTGATGTTTTTAAAAAGTTTTTAAATTTATGTTATTTCATATAACTCTTTTAAGGTTCACTAAGGTTTTAAAACCCTTGTATCAATTAAGCAAATTTTAAGACCTTTCACCAACTTGGTTTTCTAGAACTTTTTGTTGATTTAACTTTTAAAACCCTTCCACCAATTACACTTTTTAGAATCTTTGTTTAATTTGGCAAGTTAGAGATCCTTTTGTCAATTTCGCATCCTAAAACCTTTTAGGACAAGGACTTTTACAACTTCTAAACATTTACATCAATATTTTTCTATAAAATTTTATGGATTCTTATATGTTTGTGACAATTGTGAAAAGTGTATGGTTGAAATGTTTGACATCAATTTATGTCCTTGTGTTTTTTCCTTCTCATGTAAATAGTTTTGTCAAAAGGTATTACATGACCTCATTGGGAAGACAACACACATTTATGTTTTGCTAATTTTATAGAATGCCATTTTGCCATTGCTAGCTTTGATTTATGGAGATCTAAGGGGGAAACACGATGTTTTCACTTTTGTTGTAAAAAATTAAAATCTTCATTGGCATCCTAGAAATATAACCATTGGATTATTTAAAGTAATTGAACAAAAGGTCAAACATTGACCAAAATTTGAGAAATTTATTGGATTAGTATGGTTTAAAGAAATATATATTTATACACGTGAAAGTTTGAAGATGAAGGTTCGAATCTAAATTTTATGATTGTAGTTTTGACATCCATTATAAGTTGTGAAGTGAGAATGATAAAGTAATGGGATTTAAAAAAAATGACACTTTGGATTGTTTTTTTGGGTGGCAACTTGTTTTTTGAATCAATTTTATTAGTTATTAAATGATATATTGTGACCATATCAATTAGTTGTGGGGACCGCCAAATTTTCATTTTTTAGAATTTTATTTTTTAATATAATGGGCATATCTGATTGGCCCATCACAAAAAATGAATGAAACTTTGGATAGTCCTTGTTTGGGCTTGTTATAGAGGTTAGAAGAATAGAGCTTAGGTTAAAAAGATATGGGATTAAATGAAGTGCTATTAGGAACATGTTAGGAACTTGATGGGAACATATTGGAAACAACAAAAATCCAACACCCCTACCCTCCCCCCAAAAGAAGAAAAACTTGGGCTACCTTGGTGCATGTTGCCTCACCTCATTGGCTATAAGAATTTTTTTTGCCTACCTATGTGCTTTGTCATTTTGGGGCCATGGACTAGGGGTGTACAGCCTAGTCATTTTGTGCCCCTAGGGCCTAGTCCATATAGGTACACCCCTAGTCCATTTTGGGCCTAGGTAGGGGCATGGACTAGGGGTGTACCTATATGGATGCATTGCATTTAGCCATATTAATGACGAGCCTGAAACTTATGGGAAAAATCATTTTCCCACCTTTTTGTAGAAAACTTGATGAAAAAGATTCAGGAATTGGCAGTAAAATAAATTTGAAATTTAGAGAACCAAATGCAAGTACTTTCACGGTTATTAAAAAGATGAGAATTGGCTAGTTAGGAACCACCTGAATTTTTATGGAGAAAATTTTGATACCCTTTTTTAATACCCTAAAGCTCTACAGATGTTGGTTATGGACAAGATGGTATGGTCTGGGATGAGAGCATTTTGAGGTGATTGTTCTTTGAGTGATGATGATTATTGTGCTTTGAAAAGAGCGAAATGGAGTGTGTGTATGTGTTGGAGGGAAAATCCTGAAACCTATGCAACTCATATTTTCAAATTTCAGAGTTTCAAATTTTGGGTGTTTGGCCATTTAGTCGTTGAGGATGCAGGACTCAATGAATGGGGGGGGAGGGGACACATTAATAGAGCATTCAATGTACACACTTTGTTCCGTGACAAACATGAATGCATCACAGTGTGAATCATTAAAACAAACACCACCAAGTAGTTTGTGTAATCAAGCATTACACAGTCTGACCTAATGATGCCCATTTAAACAGAAAGCAGAAGCACTTTGGTCAGAGGCAAAAAAAAAACAATTTGTAAGATTAGCGCCTGTACATCACTTTCTTTTTGTTTTGTTGTTGTTGTTGGTGTTGTGGAGGAAATGTGTGTGGAAATAAATTAGTGTACCCAAATGAGGAACTTTAAAAGTATGTAGGTTTTTGGGCTCTTCTCAAACCCACTGCTCAAATTCTACTTAAGTTGCATGCACACTTGGTGTTAGGGACTCTAGTGCTGAGTCCCCTAACATCATGCTGGCCATTTAGGACTTAAACCTAGTTATCATGAATATATTATGTTAAGGTAACATTCACTTAACACTAAGCTATTGGCCATTTTAACATTGGGTGCCACCTAGGATGCCACCTAGATTTTCATTTAACACTGACTTAACATCAAGTGTGAATGCACCATTAGCAGGCTTGTGGGTGATTGATAAAACCTGAGGCTAGGTTATGGGCTGTAATGTTTTGTTAGCAACAACAATAGGTGTTACATCTTGTCAGTAGGCTTTACGGTTCTCTTAAAGCTCACTCTGCTCCCCATTCCCTGCCCACCCTTGCCTGGCCCATACAGCAAAATTTGTCTTTTGTTGCTCTTATTAGATTTCATTTTCTAAAACACCCATCCAGCAAAATTTGTTCCTTTTTGTTCCTTTTATATAGATTTCATTCTTTCCAGATACCCCATTATTCAGTAGGAGTCCGAAGAAGGGTGATAGTTATGGATTTAGGTTTTCTCATCAGGATCCTCTCAACATATCAAATGTTATTCTTGAATTGCTTGCAAGTGGGCTGGAATGTAGTAGGTGAAGATGCTCAAAGTTCTACTTCAGCTCAAGAACTGATTAGAATATGTAAAAGCAATATTGCTTTGATGAAGGCATTAAAATTTGTCATTCAATTTCCCATAACTGGACTGTGGTTGAGTCAGTAACTAAGTTTGACTCTAGCTGTATGAATAAATTAATTTGTAGTCATTGTTTAAGGAGCTTTACTTTGTACTTATTATTTAAGGAGCTGCACCTTTACACAGAACTAATTTTTTGCTCCCTTAAATGTACCTTGGCCTTGAATTCTCATGGCTCTAAGAAAATACTAGGTATCTAATTTGTGACGAAATAGAACAGCTAGAGCTTTGGAGGACAATTGGGTATCTCTCACAAATTCTCAGACACTCCTAGAAATTTGGCAGAGAAAATTGTGGGTGCCCTTATTTCACACAATGTATCTCATGTAGGCCCCTCTACGGTGGGCTCTTGTGCGCATGTGGGGAAATTATCTTATGTATGTAAGAACCCATTGTGCTATGAATTAATTGTCACTGGCCATGTTGAACAATCTTGCTGTCTGGCTTTACACCAAGTAAGGCCCTTGGAACAAGACAGTTCCAAATTCAAGCTCACCCCTGACTACTTCCTTGAGCAAGGGGTCCTTATTTCAGGAATGCCTTGTCCTTGGGAAAACTTGAAACAATACTTCTCAAACCCTCTTGAAAGCTCAAATTGTAAATGATGGAGTGAGCGAGTGCCCAAGCAAAATTCATCTTTCATCAAGCTTTGCAAAGTCAAAGTGAATGAGTGGCAAAGCGAAATTCATCATTCATCAAGCTTTGCAAAGTGAAAATTTGTGATGCATGGTGATGCAGATGAAGATAGAAGATGCCAAATTTATTCCTTAAATCCTAAGTCATGTATGATGAGAACAGTGATATCAGCAAAGGAGGCTGGTAAAAGAAATAATAGCAATAATACAAAGTCATATGTACTGGTTATTGTTCTCATTACTCCTACAACTAATACAGTGACTTTGATGCTGGTATGAAGAGTTCAGGGATGTGTGAACTTAATAGCATTGTATTGTATGGTGTAATTCTTAAAGTCTGAACTTTAAGAATGGCACCAAAAACAAAAGAAAAAGTTGGGAAATTTTTGGAATTTTTTTTGCCAAGTAACCTAAATGACACCTATCAAATTGTTTAAGAAAATAAGAATAATTTTACTCGAGTCTATTTGGGAATGTAGATTATCAACTTCTTTGGGTATATCAATAACACAGGTTATTACAAAGCAGTTTAATTTTGTGGGCCTTGCCATAAGGGGGATTGAATAATTCAGTGATGCACTTGTTTCCTAATAAGAATGATGATTCCACTTAGTGAAGCTTGAGGACCGTGTTTTGATAGTAATTGTGGATTGGAATGTAGGTTACAGTGTTGGATGGTTTAGTAGAAACTAGCGCACCAAACCCTCCCACTGGATATCAGGGTGGCTTGCAAGGCTGATAAACATGGTTTTCAAAAGCCAAACACCTAGTTCTGATGTATAACTGTGGTACCAAAATAGTTGAACACTTGGTTCTGGTATATAAGCATATGGTTCTCAAAATTTGGGAAGAACTCAAACCACCTCGTAGAAAACCACCTTTTCTTTGCTGGTTCTTCATGAATGCGAGTGATGGTTTGAGGGTTTTGAAGTACTCAAAACCAGCAGTGATCTTTGATTCTGATAGTTTAATAACTCATACTGGTGGCTATTAAAAAATCAAAGAACCACCCCATGCTGGTAGATTTGTGCAACACAATTTTTACTTTGTGAAAATGGCATTTGAACACCGAACATTCTGAAAATCAAGCAGGTTGATCACTGCCATATTTTTTTTGGTTTACCTATAAATTGTTTCAGAAATTCTAGAGAGGCCAAAACTGTCAGAGAGAAGATTTAAGTCCTCATCGGTTTCACACACACACTGGAGAAAAAAAAAATTAAAAAAAAAAAATTCAAGGTGTGGAGAGAAGTGAAAACTGCATGTTGTGAAGGTTTAGAAATTTGAGAAAAAAATTCTTCAAAGTCTCAGAAGATTGGTTCCAAAAATTTGTTCACAGTTTCAGAAGTTTGAGAAGAAGATATTTCCAAAAATTTCTGAAGTTTCAGAAAAAAATCTTCAAAGTCTCATAACTTGTATAAAAAACAATTCCTAAAAATTTCATAAGTTTGAAATTTTTTTTTCCCCAAAATCTCACAAGTTGTGAGATTCAAATCCTTCAAAGTCTGAGAAAAAAGTATAAGAACAAAACCTTCAAAGTCTCAGAACTTCGTTTGTATGAGAAAAAAATTCTTTGAAAATTTCAGAAGTTTGAGCAAAAAATCTTCAAATTCTCAGAACTTGTATGAGAAAAGAATTGTTGCAAAATTCCAGAAGTTTGAGAATTTAGTTCTTCAAATTCTTCAAAATTTCATAAGTTTGAGAAGATTATTCAAACAAAATCAAACTCTGAGAGAGAGAGAGAGGTCTGTGTGTTGAGCCAAGTGTTTATGTTTTTGGCGAAATTTCGCATCCTGGGTATTAAAAATACCCAGTGCTACTCTTATTGCAAAGGCCTGTTTTGGGGGGGAAAAAGACCCAAAAATCGCCACATTATGAGGAAAGAAAATTTGAATTCGCCATATTTTGACAAAACGTTATAGCATGTCACAAAAATATAACACAATTCCTAAACTTTTAAACTTTTTTCTCGGACCTGTAGCCAAATTTGGCTAAGTCTTCTTGTGTATGATCGCCAACCCACCTTTATTCACAAATTGGGAAGAAAAAAAACTGATATGTGCCGTGATGAGAGAGACAGAGGAAGAGATGGCTGAGAGAGAGAGAGAGAGAGAGAGGAGATTGATTGCTATGAGAGAGAGAGATTGCGGTGATTCGCAGTGTCAGGAAAACTTTGAGATGGAACTGTTGAGAGATTATTGAGCCTGCAGAAAGAGTTACATTGCATTACGGCAGGGGAGGGAGCGAGAGAGCGAGCTTTGACACCACGTCCCTATTTCAACGCCTCTTCAAATTTTGCATTTAGATTGCTCATCAATTGAACCTTGCTTTCGCGCTCTAACTTCAGTCGTTTGCTCTTGGCATCTGCTGAACAGTGTTTTTCAAAGGAGTTTTTGAAAATGTAGCCTAAGTGGCGATCGTCCACAGGAAGAAGAAGTCAAAATAGTGGCAATCGTCCCTAGGAAGATTTAGCCAAATCTGGCTATAAAACAGATATGAAGCACAAATCTTTAATCAACTTTCTATAATTATGGCTACTCACTGAAGACCAAATATAGAAATTCTGGCTATTTTTACTATATAGGTATTTTTTCCTCAGTTCTGACGATTGAACCCCCCCTCCCCCATAAGATCACTATATTTCCGAATTTTTTATTTTTTAAGTTCTCTTTTTGGCGAAATTTCGCCTGTGAAAAACAGGCTGCTGCTGCTGATCAAACTCCAGCAAACTCGGTCGCGGTTGCGCGAGAGACTGTTTTGAGCCACAGTCTCGTTGATCAGCAAAATTGAGTGTTTTTTTTCCCCATTTGTTTGATATCGAAAATTTGGCGAGTAAAATAAAAGTCGAATTTACACCAGAAATAACCCAAAAATTCCAATTCTTTTCCCAATTTCGTGATCGAAAAATGGCGAAATTTCGTTACCCCAAAAAAAAACACACTGCGAGTAGTGAATCCGTATACACTATACGCACTCCTAGTTGCTCTTTCCTTCGTTGCAGGATGTAGTTGGGTGGTCTCTGCAGATTTTTGGCTGCAAGACCTCAAGATTCTCGAAGTCTCTTGGAGATGCGTTTGTTCTCCTCTGTTTTTCATGACTCAAGATGCTCGGAGTCCTTTCCTTGCAGCTCCTCCAGTCTCTACAGAAAGACCGCTGATGATAGTCGCTGCCGCTGCTGCAGGAGCTGGTTATATGGTTTTTGCTAACTAGACCAGTAGACCCATAATCATGTTTTCTCTCATATGTCGAACTGGTCTGTAGTTTCAGCTCGAGTTCTTCCTTCCTACCTTTTAGAGCTTTTCTGCAAGAGCTTGGTTATTGTTCCTAGAGCAGAAATGCACTTGAGTTTGGTGCCAGTAGCAGCTGGTTCCTAAGTGTGGATCTTGCATCACAGCCTCTTGACTTATTTTTTCTCATTCGATCAGCTGATCTCCAGGCACTATTCTGTGGTCAAATAATTTCAAGCATAGCAGTTCCTCACATGGTTCGCAAAGCTTTAGTACTGGGTCCAAGAGAAAGCTCTGTGGAAACTGGGTGTTGTCTATCACTAAGAGCAGCAGAAATGGAGCTCATGGGTGCAGTCTGCAGCTACAGAGAGGCAGCTCGTAGATTGCAATATAAATGGACACAATCCCTGAGCTCCTATCTGCGAAGCGGAGCATGATGGGTAGTTGCATGCAGCAGCTGCGGGGCAAGATGAGAGCCTTGAACAGCACTTTACGGTGCAGCGGGACATGCAGTGTTTTTGCTTTTGTGATACTGGCCGCCATGGGAGTGGCAAGCTCCTTAGCGCTGGAGTTTCTAGAAACGGAAGCAATGCGGCAGCTGCAGAGGGATCTACATATTCTGGAGTATGTATGGCCGTCAGGCGGTGATCCTTGCACGAACTGGGTGGGCGTCAGCTGCGCAAACAACCATGTCGACAGCATTCGTCTCACGGGTCTTCCTCGAGAAGATCAGAATCAGACGTTTTGGCAGCCGCCGCCACAGCAGCTCCAGCTTGCGGCCTCCGCCTTAGATGCTCTTCGGGAGCTTCCATACCTGAGAGAGCTGAACGCTTCCGGATTTCTGCTACCGGGTGTTTCTATTCCTGACTGGCTTGGATCAGCATTGCCGGCACTCGTGAGCCTGGATCTCTCTTCTTGTCTTCTCAACGGTTCCATCCCCAACTCTCTTGGTACGACGAGCTTGATGTTTCTGAGCCTCGCAAACAACAGTCTCTCTGGCACTATTCCTCCTTCTTTCGCTAGCAATTTCACAAGTTTGACGTTCTTGGACCTTTCGTCAAACGCACTTATGGGTCCTCTACCTGCCATCTTCGTGGCACCCAAGCTTTCCATCCTTGATCTTTCGCGCAACAATCTTGGCGACGTCGGAACCAGTTCTAGTCCAGTTGGATCAAACCTGACGATGTTCAGCGCTGCAGCTGATCTCCAAAACCTAGTCTCTTTGAACCTTTCTGCCAATTCCTTCTCAAGTTCTTTCCCTGAGGAGATGATCGCGAGCTTGCAGCTGCTTCAGGTTCTAGATATCTCCCACAACTACTTTTATGGGGAAATCCCGGCATCACTGCAACTTGAGAAGCCTACCAGCTTGAAGTCCTTGAATCTCTCTTATAATTTCTTCAATGGGAGTCTTCCTTGGTGTCTAGTGATTCCCTCGGCAGTCGCGAAGAAGAATTGTCTCTCCAATGCACAGAATCAGCACACTGCAGAAACTTGCAGAAAGTTTTATACCGAGTTGGATTCTATATCAGCGCTAGGAGCTGCAGGAGTATCTTCCGCCGGCAATGGGAGCGCTGCAGTAACACCGGCAGCTAGTGCTGCAGCACATGATCAGGCACCTGCAGCTTCCGCTGTTGCTGCAGGACCAAAGCGTAGCACGACTCTCAAGGCGCACTTGGTGCCGATCATACTTGCGGGAGTCTTGGGAGGATTGGGTCTCATCATCATAGCTGCTGTTCTCCTTCTCTGCTGCTTCTGCATCTACAGAAGGAGAAGTTTTGCTGCAGGACGAAGCTCTACCTGCATGGATGTCAGTCACGGAGGAAGAATAAGGGTTGTGGGAACAGCTGCTGGGACTGGAGCGCCTGCTGTGATGATCAGTGCAACCAGAATGGGGGAAATGTTTACACTCCTGCAACTGCAGCAAGCAACAGACAATTTCTCTGCCAGTAACTTGCTTGCTAATGGACATTCAGGGGATCTCTTCAAGGGAGTACTACAGGGAGGAACAAGAGTTGTAGTGAAGAGAATCGATCTGCAAAAGATGAAGTCTATGGATTCCTATCTCCAAGAGCTTGATGTGCTTGCACGAGCATCTCATACTCGGCTGGTTTTGCTCTTGGGAACATGTGGTTGCCTTGATAGCAACAACAGCAACAGCAACAACAGCAGCAGTAATGAGAAATTCTTGGTCTACAAGTTTGCACCCAATGGTGATTTGGAGTCTGCATTGCAGAAGAAGAACACCTTCATTTTTCCCGAAGCTGTGAGTAATGCTGCTATGCAGTCTGATTCTGGTGTGCAATCCTTGGATTGGATTACCCGCCTCAAGATTGCTATTGGTGTTGCTGAGGCGCTTGCTTACTTGCATTTTGAATGCTCGCCACCTATTGCGCACCGGTAATACGTCTCATCATGCAGCTCTACATTCTGTGCCCATCAGTTTTTGCATGAAAACTAGGTAAATTAGGGTTTAGGTTCAGCACATGATTTCTCTTCAGGCTCATTGATCATAGTTATAACATGACACTGTTACAGAAAACTTGCAAAAAATTATAATTCCAGACAGAAAATTTAGAGTTTTGGATCTGTAGCTAGTTTTTCAACTACTGGAAATATAAGGGGGGAGCAGATCATGAATTCCCTGACACAACAGAAGTTGGGATTGTGTCTATCTTTTGCTGCAGTGATGTCAAAGCAAGCAGTATCTTTCTCGATGACAAATTCGAGGTGAGGCTTGGCAGCTTGAGTGATGCACGAGTGCAAGACATTGACTCGCATCCAAGCCGCATAACTCGTTTGTTTGGCCTTTCACAGTAAGGCCTTCTTTTGCTTGCTTGTTATTTCTTCCTCTTCCAAGGTCATCAACCCTAGAACTTGTTTGATGTTATCATCTTTCATGCCTAACTTTCACAGTTGATATTTGGAGGTCAGACTTCTGGAAACTGGAACACATGCAATTCTTTGTACTCTGGAATAGTTTTTTGTCTCTCTATGTGATCAGAACTTTGTCGTTGCAAAGGATCTGTAATTGCAATGAAGAGCAGGTGTTTTGGCACTAACTGTTTTTGGTGTTGGTGGGTGGTTGGCTGCTGCTGCTGCTCATGTTTCAATCGATTCAGAGCTTCTGACCATGGTGAATCAGGTGCAATGAGTTCTACATAAACCTTTTCCTACACTGTTTCTTTGTGGTTGAAGTTCATATGAAAGTCTTGACTACCAATTGATATAAATACCAATTGCAAAACAATGTTCAAAATTTTGCTCAGCACTTGATCATAACAAATGGCTTTTAAACTGGCTTGTTAGCATAGCAGCCCAACACCTTTCTGATGCACAATGAATAAGAAAACATCCACTGGGTACTATTCAAACCATCACTCTTATATTCAAAAAGCCTAAGTGCGATTGATTTGTATTGAAAGAGGGAGTTCATGATGGTTCAGGTTCTGCAGCTGTGTCAAGCAGCTATGATGTTTACAGTTTTGGAAAAGTACTGTTGGAGCTTGTTTCTGGAAAACAAGGGATCAGTCGAGGAACAGATCCAGCAGCTGAGGCTTGGTTGGAGTGGGTGCTGCCTCTAATCAGCAGTCACAACAAAGACTTCTTACCTAAGTTAGTGGACCCTACTTTGATTGTCGATGAGGACTTGCTGGATGAGGTTTGGGCAATGGCAATCATTGCAAGAGCTTGTCTTCACTCCAAAGCATCAAAGCGTCCAACCATCCGACATGTGTTGAAGGCACTTGAAAACCCGGGGAAAGTTATCCGAGCTGATCTTCTTGGCGAATCTTCTCGCACCCGCACATCATCGCATAGCTCGTGGAATGAGGCTTTGTTTGGAAGCTGGCGCCACTCGAACAATATTGGTAGTAATTTAATTTCAGGTGGCTGCACTGGATCGTTAAGGGAGGATCCCAAGGCTACTATGTTCACTACTACTGGATTCATGGCAGCTTCCACTAGTAGTACTGCTGGTGATGGACCGGGTATTGCAAGACATGTAAGGTGGGGTTCAAGTGATATTGTTCCAGAACCCTTAGATGAAAAAACACTAGAAGACAAAACCCACTCTACAAGGCTCCAAGTGTAATGGGATGATGGTAAGTGATTGAATCTCTTTACTTGAAGATTGCTTTTGATATATCAACATTCAAAGCTCTTGGGCTTGTGAGATGCAAGCCTGGTATGATGTTGGTGTCAATTGCATAAGCTTGATAATCAAATGGATTTCTTAGTTGAAAATTTTGACATTCATGTATATGTGTGTAGGATGTAATTCAACTTATTTTGCCTTACTGGATATATATATATATATATATATATGAGTTGAGTTGATGATTCACAGTGCTAAATGTTAGGACAAAAAACTCTATACCATGGTTTCTATAAAATCCCTGAAACTCTATACCCTGTTAGGCTCAAAAGATCACATTACAAGTATATTGGGACAAGCATTCAACATTTATAACAACATGGCCCTCATTATAGCACTTCAAATCTCCACCTTCAGAACACTGTTGGCTTCCACTGCATGGAAAGACATACCATGAAGTTTCAATTACATGAAGATACGTGCAAGAAACAAAATGGAATGTACACACTATTTTTGGTTTTCATGGAAATGCAATGGTCCAACACTTCAAGCCAATATTTGGAATTAGCCATAGTGGCCCCTGGTGCACTGGATATGGTGCTCAAGTGCCTAATATCCAAAGGTCCATGAGCCCTGACTGACACAGACCCCACATTGTTTTTACATATCTTGTTAGTACCATACTCTGATTGCCAAATAATTAATTAAATTTTAAATCTTAACTTTGGCACTTGGTTTTCTTAATTCTGAAAATTTCAATATGTAATGCTTATAGCAAATAACAAACACATTCTCTTTATGGGGCAGGCTAGTGTGTCTAGACTGTCTCAGTTTCAAGTTCTTGAACTTAAAGGTCTGCAATTCGAATGTGACGGTTGAAATCTTTCTGGTTCCTAATTTTATAAATAATTCGGCACAAGTAATAAATAAAATTTCACGAATTTGCCAAATCAAAAAATAAATTGATTTATACTGAAATCATTCAGGTAGTATGATAGTTGATTTGGTGGGCTGAATTTGTGGCCCTTACTCTAGTTTTTGTGGTGAGTGTGTAGGTGTATATTTGGGCCATATGAAGGTTTTTATTCTTTAAATCTGACAACTCTATGTGACATTTAATGGACTTTTTGAGCAACGAAGCAAAATATTTAGTGGACATTGCAAATCTCAAATAATATGAGATTTGCAAAACCAAGCTAAAAATTGCAAAACAAACTAGCATTCACCCTAAGAATCAAAATTATACAATTGAGGGGAAATTGAACCCCTAAAATTGGTCTTTCTGACTCAACTAACTTGGAGCATCAAACCAAGTTAGCCTACATCAGTTTTCCTATCAGTGTTTTTTTATTGGCAAACATTAAAATAAAAATTTCGTCAAAAGTCAGGGGATAAAGAGGTAACAGCATCAGATTGTTACCTTGCATTCTAGCAAGTAGCCAAAAATATAAATGGAAGATTTTAAATTTGTGCTTCATATGCAGTTTATAGCCAGATTTGGCTAAATCTTCCCCACCTATAAACCTTTGAACCACTCCATCTCTGTGTTCATGGGGAATAATAACAGGAGCCAGGGAGTAGTTGGTATGGGAATAATCTTCTTTCACTTCCATATAGGCCATGGTAATCAAGTTTCTGATGTGCTTCATGTCCTTCATGATCTTGCCAAAATCACTTATGTCAATTTGCAAGGCAACATGAAGGGAAGTAACATTGATTTTTTCCATGATTGTTGCATGCTGAAAATAATGACAGGGCAAAAGGTCACCTTCATTGTAACCAAGTGGGGTTTTTATATCCCATTGCTGAGGGAGTCTCCTAACACAAATTAACTCCATTGTTAATCATAACATTTGTGTAGACAACATCAAGTGGCAGTATAGCTCAGCTCATTTAAACATTTTGTGCCATGCATGCAATGAAAAAAAAGAAAAAGAAACAGTGATTGGAATTCAAAATAATTTTCAACAATTATTGCACACCTCTTCACTTGGTGAAGGATGTGTTGTTGGCAAACAACAAAATCCATTTTCTCATAGAAATAATTCTTGAACCAAAGTTGCACTTGTGCTCGTACATTTAGACACATGTGATCCCATGAAAACAAAATCTTTGAATAGATCTATGTACTTTGTAACATTCATACACGATTACTTCCAATTCATTACAATTTTTTTTCAAAACAAAATTTAATGTGTTTTTAATGTTTTAGAGTTACAAAGCCCTTGTTGGAATTCAAACATGAAATAAAATTAAATGTTTAAAATTCAACAATGGGTGTGTGTATATCTGTAGCCATTTTACCAAATTTTGTGAAAACAATGACATAACTTGACAATATATTTTGCCATATGCACTTGAACAAAATGGGGTGTTAGAATAGAAAAATCGCACTTTGGTTGAAGTTTCCCACAACATGCTTATAATGGCTAAATTGCCACATACATTTTGAATTGAAGTTATTGCTACAACTTGTTATTTTCAAAATGCAACATTTCTTTGATTCCTAACCAAACACCATTTGAATAATGGGTAGGTTTGCCATTTCATTTGCATCATCTTTGTGTTTCAAATGCTTTGCATATCAATATGTGCGAAATGTCAAAAGATGAAACCTTGATTCCAAAACATATAAATTCATTATTGTTGGCTATGGGGAGCAAGAAAGGCTACAATTTTTATTAAAATATATCTAGTTATCTTGCTAGAATGTTGTGATTTGCAATGGAACTTTGTTAGCTTTTATCACATGCACACAACATACCCTTGGGCCCTTTCCTTGCCAAGTTTGTGTCTCATTGCTTAAAGTTTTGTAACCTATTTCAACATGTGTGGTTACAAGGTTAAGCATTTGTGATTCCATGGGAAGTTGAAGCTTTGGAGCAATTTAAAATAATGAACTTTGATGTTTGGGCTTCATAGCTTTAATCCTATCAATTTCAATCTAAAGTGCATTATGGTCTTCTTGTAGGTTGGAGTAGTTATCGACATGAATGTTTCACAAAAAATAATTGTCATGCTTTTTCCAATTCAGCAAAAAGTTGTGTGATTGTGCAATGTTTCTCTAGAGTCTAGAGTTTATAATTTGTGCACCTTCAACCTTGTGAAACCAACTTGTGCCTTCAATTGTTGAAGGTTATGTACCTTAATCCTAGACCTTTGTTTTCAAGTCTTGATTTTTTAATTTTTAAATGGAACCTTTAATGAAGAAATTTATATGTTTCAACTAGAAGGCTTTGCTCATCTAGATCACCTAGAGAAGGTTTGTAAAGTTTTCAAAACTATTTATGGGTTAAGACAATCATCACGAATGTGATATGAAAGATTTTAATTCTTATATCATGCAAACTAGGTTCACAAAGTGTGTTGTTGATTCCAACACATCAAACGTGTTTCAATTCATTTTGTTGTTCTAAGATTTTATGTGGATGATTCAATACTTGCAAATGATGATGAACAAGTTTTACAAGGCATCAAAGATGAGGTTTTTAATGCATTTGAAATGGTTGATATTGGCCCCATTGAATTTTGTTTTTGGATTCAAGTAAGTAGTGATATCACATATCATTCCATTCACTTGTCCCAAGAGAAATATCTTGCATATATTCTTAAATGTTTGGGATGTTGGATTGTAAACCTATTGATAGACCTTTATCAATTAAAAAAAAAGTCACAAAAGAAATGGGACCAAAAGACATACATGAAGTAAACTTCATGAATATTTTGCAATATGCTAAAGTTGTTTGTTGCAACTTGCTTCATGTATGTAATGATGAGTACTTGTCAAGGCCTTGTTTTTTTGGTAGGGTAAGTTGTTTAATTCATGGAAAATCTTGGATTAGCTGATTGGGTAGTAGTAGAACATATCTTTCATAACATTGAAGTGACCAAATATTTCGGAATCAAATATGGTGGTAAGGTTCAAAGTAAGATTAGTTAATGATGCAAGGCTGAATTGATTCTAATTGGGCAGGAGATCAAGACTTTCACAAGTTTACATTTGAAAACATATTTTATTCTAGGAGGTGCAATTTGATGGCAACACAAAAATAAAATTTCTATTGAACCATCCCTTCAATAGAAGTAAAATACATTGTATTTGTTTTAACCAAAAACACTGTGTGTGGCTAACACAAGTCATGAAAGACCTCGGATTATTTCAATTACAACTTCTTCCACTCATGTGTGACAATCAATCATGCATTGTTCTCTTAATGACAACTAAATACCATGATTACATTAAACACCTTGACATCAAATACATTACTTGCATGAGAAGGTTGCAAACTCTAAAATCAAATTTAGATATTTTCTTATAAAAAAAATGCTTGTAAATTGTCTTCACAAAAGTTCTTCCCAAATCAAAGCACTGATTTTCTGTAAAAGGGATAGGATTAAAAATTCCAAACCTTAAAATATGATTTGTCTTCTCATTAGATGGGGTGTTAAAGATAGAGATTTATTGAGGTTTAATTTGAATAAACATACCCTTTCATAGTCTAGGGTTGTGTCTATAACTTTTAATTGCATCTTCATTGTTGTGACATGCAATTCATTATTACCATAAAATGAGCTTTCTCTCTCCTTGTGTATATGTATGTGCATTTCATAACACTCGTCACCTCAAGGACTTCACACATAAATGGATCACAAAATCATTATTTCAATAGAACTCATGAGGCCAAAACAGTTGGGCCAACATTATTCCATATTTTTGTAAAGCACTGGAGAAAGTTCTTATATGCATTTGAAGGGCCAATTATATCCATGAATATCCTTCATAGAAAGAGGAGGGGTCTTACATTTACTCTTGTAATCACCACTGTGCTTCATGACAAAACTGAAAAAAAAAGGAAAAACTGATGGGACTTGATTGTTAAAGTTTAATTTCGGAAGCCCAACAAAAGCCAGAGGAGATGAAAACATGAGAAGGGATGAAAGACTTGGGAGCCTATACCTTCACCTCAAAATATTTGCACATGACCAGATTCACAAGATCACTATTGCAATGGTCGACTTGAGGCCAGGGCTGAAAGCAATCAATAGTTCCATAAAATACCTGGAGAAACATCCTAATGTAGTTGTGGGCACCTTATATCCATGAATGTCCCTCACTACAGACTCCTCCAGAAAGGGAGGAAAATCAAGCCTACTTTTATAGGTATAAGATCCCTCTCACTCTTAAGGAGTAGGTGTAAGAACACTCTTGTCCTAGGCTTCATGATTTGCATAAGTTACGATAACATTAGCTTCATGCTTTATGGGTAATTTAACTACTTGACAGGTGCACAAGAAAGCAAAATGAAAGCTGAGGGGTTGAACGTGTGATATTGTTTTATAACTTAAATATGTTAAAAAGTAGAGTGACTTTCGTAGGATTTTCAAAGCCTGCCACGTTGTGATTGTGGGTCAGGATTGGCTCCTTACATCGTGGTGTAAAGGTAAACCCTTCTCCTATAGGTACACCCTTTCTTCTTATTGAGATTGAGCCCTCCTTGGCTTTATGCTATGGTGAGGGAGAATGACCATGAAAATGCTAAGAGCTCTCAAAACATACCCAAAGGCTGTCCATCAAAAATTCAGAAATCATTTATGTGTGATCCCTAGTTGTGAAAGTGTAATGTAAAGTGACAAAAGACTTTGATGAGGTACCTTAACATGGTAGTATGTTGCAACTACTTACAACGGTTTAAATAACTTTATTTGCACTCTGTTGATAGTGTTATACACCTTGCAACTTAGAAGGTGCGCAAGTTGCAAGGTGTGTAAGAGCATACCCAATGGTAGCAGTAAATGCCCCCCTTGTACAATAGTTTTTGCATGAAGATATGTAGATAAAGATTGAACCTGTTTGGGGCCTTCAGAAGTGTACATGTTACCAGGGGCCTCCTAGATAGAGGGCCAAGAGTTGGAAATGAAGATTTTTGTGCGATATCATAATACCTGGATCAGTTCAACAGGCTTTTGTCGAATATTTAATTAATTTTAAGAATTTTAATTTGATATATATTTTTAATTATTTTTATTTTCGGTAAAAAAAGGATATTTTGGCAATAATAATCTTTGAACCAATGCATTAAATATCTGAGCTAGTGTAAATTAGTGCATAAATTATTATTTTTAGAACATTTGAAAAAAAGACTATTTAAAAATTTAATAAAAAACAAAAATTTGTAAATGTTTCACAGATGGAAGTTAGGGATTTAAAAACTTTCGATTTACTTATGTACTTTAAAAAAATTTGAACAAAATAAAATATAATTAGTGTCAAATTGGCCCAGATATTATAATAAATAATTAGTTCTCATTAGCCAACTATTATGATTGGCCCAGGTGGTGGGAGTTGAATAGTCTCTCACTTTGTATTGTCCATCTTTTTATGTTCATGGGTGGGAATGGGGGAGAAAAAGTGCGCACTGAATGTGCTAAATGCTAAATACTGGTAGAGGGCTTCCTTTGGGCATGCTTTAAGGCAATCAATTTTATGCAAATGCAGTTGTATAAACTGTTGTAGACAAGGAATAAAAGAGACAGAAATTGTCACCTTGGGTTTCTTGTTCATTCCAATTTTGCATGCAAAAGTTCAAAATCAAATGTCCCAAATTCACTCCAATGAGCTCATTAGAATTGCATGATTCTAAAATGCTTGGGTTCCAATCTGGAGCCAGTTTTTGGTTTGGCACAGTTTCTGGCAGTTTTTTTTAATTGTTTGAACAATTAAAAAAAAACCCAATCACCATTCGGGTCAAATCTTTCTTGGGATGCTTGCTAATGATGGTCCCATAAAAAGGATGAAAAAAAGAACTGATGTAGCCGACTCCATACCTCTTATGTAAATGATGAAACCCTGCCAAACTTTATAAAAAGAAAGCACACACCCAAGCAAAGGAGAGAAAAACTTTCAAGATCACAAAACTGAAAAAAAAAACCATCCCTGGTTGGCTAGCAAAATCCATTGCATTAAAAAAAATTGCAAAAGAAAATAAAAGAAAAAGAAGTAGGCCTACTTTAATTGGATTGATTACGTAACCAAAAAAGGGCAAGTAACGTGTCGCACACGTCGCTTGTCGCGGTGCTTTCGCTCCCAGTTTTGTGGTGCTCTTTGCAAATCCGCTTTGTGAGTCGCGCGCTCTCGTGCGCACTTAAACTGCGAATAGAAGGCGAAGAAAACGAGAGAGTTTTGTGCATTTGTCGGTGAATTCGAGAGCGGAAAATTGCGGGCGAAAGTGATCTAATTCGCTTGGAAATCGGAGACTTATTTGCTTGCTTTTGTGAAGAAGAAGAAGAAGAAGAAGAAGAAGAAAGTGAAGGAGAGAGGAAGGTAGCAAGCAAACTCTTGGTAGAATTTAGTTATGGATTTATTGGAGAAGGAAGGGGGGAAGACGAGGAAGCTGGAAAAGGAAGATGTAACGGGGAAGGTTGCATTGATAACGGGAGCATCATCTGGACTGGGAAGAGTGTTTTCGGTAACTCTTGCGGAGAGAGGATGCAACGTCGTCATCGCAGCTCGGAGAGTTCAGCTTTTGAAGACGCTGTGCGACGACTTTAACGCTCTTGCACCTGCGTATTCTTCGACTTTGGACACAGGCGAAAAAGGGGCGTCAGGCTGCTCCATGAGGAGAGCTGCGATTGGTTCAACTCGATGTAAATGCCGAGGCAAGGGTGATCCACGCCGTTGAGGAGAAAGCATGGATATCTTTCGGTTTCATTGATATTTTTCTCAACAACGCTGGTTTCAGAGGTGCGCCGTTTGTTGCAAAACCGTTGTCCTTTCTTGTTGTTTTTCCGGATCTGTCCTTGTTTCTGCCATTGATGTTCCTCATAAGGGAAGGGAAAAAGAAGCAAACAAGTTGACGTAGATTTAGTCGCGATGCTGATGGCACATACGTACTCCTGCTGCTTGTCTCGCTTGAGAATCTCATTGAAAAAGAAGAACATTGTTGGTTTCAGGGGTGCATTTTCTGCAAAACTGTTGTCGTTTGCTTTTGGTTTCTCCCGGATGTCCTTGGTTCTGCCATTCATGTCGCTCATAAGGAAAGGGAAAGAAGCAAACAAGTTGACGTAGATTTAGGATGCAATGTTGGTGGTACATACGTACTCCTGCTGCTTGTCGCTTGATAATCAACCTATGAAGGAAGGTAGTTTGTTTGTTTATGAAGGAAGGATGTTTGTTTGTTTTGTTTGTTTATGAAGGAAGGTAATTTGTTTGTTTTGTTTGTTTATGAAGGAGGGTAGTTTGTTTGTTTTGTTTGTCACATTAAGATCTCCCAAATCACTGCCCCACTTGCTGTGCTCTTGGTACTGTTAGAAAGCCCTTAATGAGTAGGGGTCCACTGAGTTGGTTTCGTAACCTAAGGTGGAGAAGTTACTGAATATTGAACAAAATTTTCGCTGAAAATTCAGTTAAATCAAAACTAAAAATTATAGGGGAGTTTGGGCAGTCTCTTGGTATTATTGGAAAGCCCTCAGTGAGTAGGATTTAATGAAGGTGATATGGAAATTTTTAGACCTAAGGTGTGGGAGATACTGAATTTTGAGAACTTTTTAGTCATTGAAAATTCATCTAAATTTAAAAAAAATGATTTCTGGAAGGAATATTGGTTAGGTCACCAGTTCACACTTGGGCCAACAGCACAGGCTACACTAGTCTCATTGAAAGAAGAACGTGTAAATCACATTCTACTTGATGATTCCGTTGCATAAACCTCATTGCATGTGTGAGAGAAACACATCATCACATGATTCCATTGTATAAGCTAATAATGACCAGGGAGGTTTCCACAGAAAGGAATGCGTTGCGCATCAGGAAACAGGAACACAAGAATCCTGCAGGGGCTCACCTTCTAGAGCCTATGCACTAGGGTTTTCCTGCCAGTACTCAAAATTCAGCTGAAATTCAATGTGTCATATCCAGAGCAATTCTCGGTGCAGATTAGGCTATCTCAATCAGAGACAGGGCATTCAAAATTGGCATCAGGCAAAGTTCAAGGAAGCACCAACTAGTGCACTCTGATGAATTCTGGAATAGCAGTTCTGAAATAGGCTCTGCTCTCTCCAGCCATGCGTTTAGCTATTCCTTCATAATAAAAGTCTACATGAACAGAGTGATCAAAGAGATTGGCATTTGATGAGATTTAATAGGGTCCAATGACGGGATGCAGGGACTGTGAAGGAGTCTACATGAACAGAGTGATCAAAGAGATTGGCATTTGATGAGATTTAATAGGGTCCAATGACGGGATGCAGGGACTGTGAAGGACGTGCTGGAGTTAGATGAGGCAGATTGGAATGATGCTATGCACAATGTCAACTTATGTGGAGCATGACTGATGTCAAAACCTGTTGGCCGGTGGATGTGGGCTATGAAAAGGAGAGGTTCTTTTGTCAATGTCTCATCCATTGCACATCTTCATAAAGGCATGCTTCCTGGTGGGTTTAGATATGGCACATCAAAACTGGGCTTGATTTATTTGACTAAGGTGATGATGTGTTTTTCCTCTGTGTGGGATTTTGTTGTGAGTTGCAATGATTTACTTTCATACATTGACTTCTAGGTTTCCAATTGTCTTCACTGTGTTAATCATCAGTTTTCTGTCTTGGAAAGTAGGAGGTGAATTACATTAGTGCTTTGCAAATGGCTGCAGGGATTCCTCATAACAAAATTACTAGGATATCCTACTAGTGGAAGTGTTTTCTGAAGGTTTTTTTGGGGGTTTAGGGTTTAGGGACCTGAGCAAACAATTGCTTGTTTGTTTTGGAGTGAAGTTAGAAACGCAGAGGTCTATGCTAGGATTACCCACACAACACAAGATACCATCACTTAAAACACTGGAAACCTTATAAGTCTACTACAATCTGGTCAGTCAAGCACCAACAAGGTGCCAAGCAGCTCAAGCTGCTACAGCAGGCAAGTCCAGACAGCAATTGGCTTGTCTTTTGCCTAGTACACCCAAGAGAGCCATCACTGCCCATTGGAGAAGCTTGTAAACCCAAAATTGTAGCATGTCTGGTGCAAAAGGTGCCCATATCCTTTCTTTTCAAGAGGGATTCATTTTTGTTCCTCTTGCATTAGTCAGTTTACAGATCAAGAACAAAGAACTCCCACAAATAATTTCTTGCATTTGTGTATTTAATGTTTTTCATTTGGCCACTCTTTATGAATCCTTGTATGCATCACATCATACACAATAGTCACATGTAAATCATAGAGAAGTAACATATGTAATTTATGACCCCACAACAAAGGTGAGTTGCAATATCAATGGTTGATGGGGTGGTCTACAACACATGTTATTCAACAAAATGAAGATGTGGTTTCTTTTGTGAAGCCTCAAACAGAATGTTGTTTTGTTTCCAACTAGCTTCACCACTTGTAAATTGGTCTCATTGAGGAACTATATATTTCTGTTGGTGGTAATTGCAGTCAACTATTGCTTCCCTGCTGTTTCCCGAATGTCAGAGAAATTTAAGATTCAATAACTTCAATAATGTTTTGTGTTCAAAATCTGAGCAAATTATGTATAGCAGTTCCACACCAATTCGATGAAGTCAGTAAGCAATGGGAAGTAATGTTCTGATATTTTGTTGACCACACTCCTAAGGGTATGGCAATACTCATTTGTGTCTCCCCACTCCTCAGCCATTGTTCTACAAGATTGTGTCATTGCAAGTTGATTTTTACTACTGGAATTGAAACCTATGATTTTAACCCTCCAAATCAGGGACTTGCCCAACACTGGTTTTTATGTAAAGGGAAGGTTGTTGTCAAGCCATTACACCCAGAGAACCGAGGGCATAGCCTGAGGTCCAAGGTTTGATGCCCTGATAGCATCTCTTTCCCCTGCTGAACAACTGAAGAATATCATCACTTGTGTTACTGCGAGATTGACCAAAATCAATGATCAGTGTTCCTTGTCAATGAGACCCACTGGATGGAGATTACAAGCAGACTTCCTTGCATCAGCCTGCTGGGGGAAATTATGCTTGGGGAGGTCCTGCAAATAATGAAGTAATAATGAAGTCTGCACTGAGGTTGTTATTAGTGTTGGTGGTTAGTGACTTCCATGAAGAATCTCTGATTTTGGTTCTAAAAAATAAATTAGAGTGGTTTTGGATTTCAATTACAATTCTTCAAGAATACAAAATCTTGGTTTCAGTTCTGGGTATGGTTCTTCAAAAAAAGAAAAATCCCAATTTTGGTTTGGTTCTAAAAATCAGATCCAGCGTGGTTCTGAGTAACTTGGATCAAACTAGTGATCAACTGCCAGTTAACATCTGATTAGCCCCTGGTTCTAGTACACTTTTTCAATTTTTTTTCAAAATTCTGAAGCTGGTTCCAGTTCCAGTTCTTTATAATTTGAGATCCCATTTCTGATTCAGTTTTGATACTTTAAAAAACCGAAAACCTAGTTTTGGTTCCAGACCCAGTTTCAAAAATCAGATTTGATTTGGATTCAGTTTTTACTAACTGGAACTGGAACCTGCAGTTCCAACCCTCCAACCCGGGTACCCACCCAACACTTGTTATGGGTTGGGTGGAACTTGATGCAACGATTTCTCCTGTTCTAAAATTATCATCTTTTGTGTTAATAATCCAGTGTGCAGCTGTGAACCCTAAACCCTAACTTTTTGCAAGATGTGATGCAATGTCTTTCAAGAGATTAAAGGTGTAATTTTCCATTTGGGAATTTCATTCAATATTGCAAATGTTTCTATTTCATAACATTACAATAATGGACCAACACAACATTTGGTATGGTTATGATATTTTCATTTCATTTGAAATAGTGTGCAAATCCATGTACGTTCTTTTCAGTATACAACTTGATGTGTCATTGACACTTATAAGATATACACTTGATAATAGTTTTTTGGCGATCAGTGCTTGCAATATTACTCAGTAGTTTGTTTTGATCTAAACATCTACAACCCATCTTTTGAACTCAAGTAGTAATCTCCAAAACATACCTATGATTTATCACAATCCAATGATCCAAATCAATCCTTCCATGAACTCCTAAATGAATTCTTGTCCAAAATAATGTAAAATTCTCAAATTAATTCTCAAATATTGGGACTTGTCATTTAAATCATCTTGCAACATGAGATTCAATACATAGATCAAGACCTTTTGATGCTGGAAAGTCCTACTCCATATGTCACAAAAATAGTCCAAGGCTCTTGAAACCAACCAACATCTCACTATGTATATGACACTTGCTATCGCTCAGTGATTGATGGTCATGGCTTATAAATCTTTCAATATAAACATACATGGTCATAAAATATTCTAGAAACAAGCTTCAATTCCACTTATTGAGTGTTGAATTCTAAGGAACTCGATTAGTAACTAACTCTTTAGTACTAACATGGTAATTGATGAATCAGTCCTTAGAGTTTGGTTTGGTTAGATATTTGACAGTCAATTGTACATTATTGATTATTCCAATAATTAGAACGTTATGTTAGATTGAATGTACACAATACATTACCATGCACATCATCAAGGTCCAACTTTCTCTATTGTAACGTATTCTATTGTAACGGATGTTGATTTTGGGTTCAAAACTTTAGTATAAAATGCAATGATATTGGCCTTCTCTAACACCACATCACCTCTTGCAACTTTTAGCGTTCAATCACCTTGTGAACTAGCAACTTCAAACAAACCATTTTGTGAGGTCTTGTTTTTCTTGGGGGTCTAGTTTTGGGTGGTCTGCAAACAAATTTTGTGCTAGTCATTCTTTTGTGTGACACAAAATCAACAATGGCAGGCCCTTCAACTTGGTCTCGAGTTCTATCAGTTTTTTCAGTCATGATCATGCTGCAGATTGTTCTTGTTGTTTCCACCAATGTGTGTGGGTCGACCAATGGGAACAAATCCTGTACTGGACCAACGGGGGACCAATTGTGTTGTAGTGTAAGTGGTGTTTGCGATCATGTGTTTTGCTCAGAACCGAGTTTGTGCCAAGGGAGTGACACTGGAGGTTACAATAGCCCTGGCCCAATACTTTGCTACAGTAATTCAAAATCAAAGGGCACAACCCCTGCTGCTCAAGCTACCTTCAACGTGCCTTCAAAGCCATTCCCACGAGCCACTGCCCATGGAATGCATGAATCTCTTCCCAACAAGGGAGTTTCAACACTTGGTGCTCGAGTTCAGGCTGATGGCTCAAGTGGCTCTTCACACCCGTAATCTTCTTAGTCCACAACCTATTATGGACACAATAAACACCTCTTTTTCCATACTATATAGATCCAAAGTTCATGGTTCAAATACTTGAACTTCTTTTTCCAATTAGTTGTCTTCAATCTAATAAAACAGGAAGAGTCATTCTAGCCTTATGAGATTTCAGCAAGCTCTCTTAGATTTGGCTCTCCAACAGCAACAAATTGG
>Ga0116227_10000563_pt1 | contig 73818 bp, 60 predicted proteins | sample S1TSphgellanicum_FD_89693 | JGI IMG/M metagenome (GOLD analysis project Ga0116227, IMG submission 89693) | Host-associated microbial communities from peat moss isolated from Minnesota, USA - S1T2_Fb - Sphagnum magellanicum MG | ecosystem: Host-associated > Plants > Peat moss > Unclassified... | reverse complement strand
TTTTATAGATCAACCAGTGTAATTTGGTAAACATTCGCGGGTAAAGAATGTTATGACAAGGTGCTAAATGAAGAATTTTAAAAAATTTTAATGTGCAAAATGAAGAATGTCATCACTAGGTTTCAAATCATAAATCTTGAAATTACCCCTCATGCTTTTAATCATAAATATTAATAAGCCAATCTATGAATATCCTTAAAGATGTGATTAATAAAAAAATCCATGCAAAAAATTAAACTTTTAAATGTGAAATGGATTATCAAGGATTAAAATTTACAACAATCACATCATTTTAAAATTTTAAAAATTAAAAACACACATATTAGGAAAGTTTCAATGCACTTCACTAATAAATTTTGCATTTGATAATATTTTACTTATTTTGACACTATTTTGACATATTTTTTGAATCCACATTTTTCATTTTTTTCGTGCATTAACATACATAATGTTGTCATTTCAAAAGTCCATTATGAGTCCATAATCTTTTTAAAAAATTATCCAAATTTTTAATGATGATTCCCATTAAACTCTATGACAACATCCATTATTAAAAAATTGACAACGTTAATTTGAATATGGCTTAAAATTTTATGCTTGTATGTTATCCAAAAAAATTATAAGTGTGACAATCCAAATTGTCCACCTATTCACGTTTTCACTTTCTTGAAAAGACAATAAACCCTACATCCAACAGTTCAAATTTTGGAAAATTGGATGCCTTGAAATTTTTTAATTTAACAAAGTTATGTAGAAAGGCCCATGGGGAGTTTGCCATTTGGCAAAATTTCATGAAAAAAAACATTAATAAAGGTAGAATTACACTTTTAAAAAAATAAATTGGGTGGTATATGGATAGATTGTTCGTGGTCATGTTTCCCCATTTGTATTACATTTGCTTATGGCATCACAATTACTAATTTTGTAGAAGCAAATTAATGGCATCCTACCCATTGTGACTAAAAAGGTTACTTATTAGTTGGTCACCCCACATTCACCATTTAGTTTAGGGATACATTTGTAGAACATTTTAGTCTTCATTAGTTTAGTGTGGTGGCATGCGAAAGGTGTGAAATAATGGTCCATGAGGTTCATGTTATGTTGGATTTGCATCCAAATTGGGTGATATTATAGGTGGATCTTTGTAATGCCTTCATTTTTGTATCATGGACAACTAATTCTCAAGAATTTTTAACTTCTATTTTTACCTTGGATCAAAATTTCTCACTTGTCCAATGCATTTATGTGTGCCCATCCCCATTATATATTTTCACAAGCTTTTTAACATGGGGATTTCACAATCATTTCATTCGAATTTGGTACATGATAGTGGGATCCTTTGGGGAAAGTGTTGTTCACCTTAACATACCTTTGCGCTTTCTGCCTTACTATAATAGCCCACTACTTGTGTTTTTCCTTCATTCACCAATGATACACATATTGTTGGTCATGTTTCATATGTGGTACATGTTTTAAATGATTACATGTAAAATTTGCAGAATCAAGACTTTCCATTTAGCTTGTGAAATATGTAATTCGGTTTCTATAGGGATGAGATTAATCCATATCATTTCCTCTAAACTTTTTTACATTTGACGTAAGTTTCCATATTCTAAATGCATGAATGGGTTTTATGCCATTTGTGGATTCCTTTGTCGTAGAGATGATTTAAGAGGATCTCAACGCCATAGTTAACCTCCTTATGTTTACAGATCCATAGGCAACCTTTATGATGTTTTTGTTTTGTTATGCCCAATGCCTAGGTTTTTTATTGCATATCATATTTATGTCTTCAAGTATTTTGCAACATTATGTCTAGTTTGATTTCCATACCATGATTATGCTAGAAAATTTATTGGGCATAGGATCTTTCAACATTGAGTCATTTGGCTCATCATCTGGTCATTTTACTTTTAAAAAAAAGAAATGTGGCCATCTTTTAGTGGTTTGACTTGCTACCTTCACCTTCTTGGGATGTTGGGCTTTGATTGCTCTTGCACTTGTCATTCATTTCTAGTGGGATGATCATATTATTCTTTTTGATGTAGTGGCACATGTCAAAATTGACACCTTTCCCTTGTAGTTAACACTGCATGGTACCTAAACTTTATTACCCCATGTTGTCCATTATCAAATCCCTGGGGCCCCCCTTTGATAATCTTGTGGTACAGTCATATATTCACTTATATGTTTTTCTAACAAGTCGTTTACATGAATAGGAGTTTGCCACAATTCTATTAAATGTTCTTTTAGACATTGCGTTAACATGTTTCTAATCTTGTGTAAGTCTAACCTTGGGCATTTGGTTATTAGCTCATCTTATTGTGCACCTGCCATTTGTTTGTCCTTAGCTCATTTCCTTACAACATTACATATTTGCCATAACTTGCCACATCCTATAATTGCACATTTTTCCTGTTGTAAATGTGGATATACCATAGATGATTTGGGATTCACTAGCTTCAATGTCTGTGCATGAATGAACACACTAAACCCACAATTTTTTCTAGGATATCATGGCAACTATTATTTTATAAAGTAGAACACATGTCTAGAAAGAGGTTTCCCACCTTTCATTTGATAACAAGTTGATATTCTTATAACCAAATATGGTTTTAGGACCTTATCAAACATTGTTATAACTAATTCGACTTACCTAGATATGGTATAGCGTGTATAATTCACAACAACATATGCAATGACTGCTATCATTCAAGGAAAAACATGTTCATACACAAAGCATGCATTAGAAAACAACTTTATTCCCCTTGTCATAGAAACTTATGGTTGTTTTCATCCTCATTTTGACTCCTTTTTTATTTTTTATGTTCAAGCCATTGTAGCTTATGATCCTTTTTAATTCTTATGATGTTTATTTTTTTGTTATCAACAATGTGTCCATAGACCTTCAATGTGCACAAATCATTACGATTTTTCAGTGTGCTACCACATTTGGACAACAAACCACATCTCTTCCACCAATCATAGTGAGTGACCCCACCCCCCCCTTCTCCCCCTCACTAGCCAATTTACAATAGATGATGCCATTTTAATGTACAATCTTCAATTTTATTAATGTATTAGTGATGTCTTGATTGTTATGTTCTTTCTTGACATGTTTTTCAATGCTTTTATTTGCGTTTTGTGGATGGATTCCACTACTTGCCTTATATATATATATATATATATATATAGGGTTTTTCTTCTTATTAGAAAGTGACTACTTTGGTGAGGAGGCAAAGTGGACTCAACGAACAGGTGAAGCCAACAACTTGGCAAAGTAGCTGAGCAAACCCAAATTCCATAAAATAGCCTATACTTTTCAAAAGGAGTTTGGGAAAGGCCTGGGTTCAATGGTAATATGCCATATGATTCACTTAGGTCCTACAATGAAGCAAGGGTTCAGAGTTCAAACATTGGATCCTCCATTATTTAGAGGTAATTTCAATGGGCTAATGTCCAACAAACCCCCTCCTCCCCAAATGGGAAAAAAAAAATGGGCCCCTTGACTGCATGCTGGTTCACCCCTTTGGCTGCCATGAATAAATATCTAAGCCTACTTTTGTTCTTTACCATATTTGGCCCAGGCTAATGGCAGGGGCACCAACCATGGAACACATTGGGAACATATTGGGAACTTGAAGGGAACATGTTGCGAACGAAGGGAAAATGGAAAAATCCCCCCCCTCCCACCCCCCGCAAAAACTTAAAAAGAAAAAATAATCAAGGCATTTTGAGTGCATGCTGTGCCTTCCCATTGGCTGCATGAAATTTCTATTTCCAAAACTAGGGGTACTTGTTATTTATAGTGGGACATATTTATGTGTGGTTCATATTAATTAGTTGTTCATGAGAGTGCTCAAAACTTTTTTCTTTTTTTTTTGAAGGAGCCCGATTGGCCCATCAGCCAAAAAAAATTCGAATAATATGGGGAACTCCCCAATAGAAGCACCTCTTTGGACCCTCACTAGCAAAATAGAAACAAATGTGCTCCACTATTGCCTACCTTTTGAATTTATACACATGAGAGTTGAACTTTGGGCAAACCATATGAGATAAATCTGAGGTGCTATTGGGAATGTCTTGGGGAGCAATTTTAGAACTTGAGGATTCCTTTGGGAACACATTGGGAACGAGGCTACCAAAAAATAATAATTCCAACCCCCCTTTTTCCCTTCAAAGAAAAAAATTACACACCTCATGAGTGCTTGTTGAGCCTTTTCATTGGTTGCATGAAACTTTTATTGCCAAAACTTTTTGTCGTTATTTTTGGCATGGGCTAATGGTAGGGGCCCAAACTTTGGGAGATAGTATAGTTTGTGTTTCAATTGACAAATGAGAGTATTGACGAAACCTTGCCAATCATAAATAAACCAAAGCACCCAAGAAAAGGGGAAAAACAAGGAACAAAATGGAAGGACCCATGTCCAAGAAGACAAAAGAACCACCTAAGAGGGTGAACCACGAGGAGAACATCAAGTTCCCAAACTAGTGTCACGAGAAGCATATCAAATAAGGAAAGGGTAAAAAGAGTATTGGGATGAAGAGATTGTTTGATAGATCACACAAGAAAAGATAACTAGTTTGTGTCTTAATTAGGAAATGGCCTTTTTCAAAACAATTTAAAGCTAGAACCAAGATAGTAGCAACACCCATTTGCATGACTTGAGCTATTTTCTTTTTAACTTAATTTTAGGGTGCCAGCAATAGGCATGATGATGAATGATGAATGATGATGATGCAGAGACAAGGGCAAAAGTGTTGTGTCATTTAGTTATATTCTCTCATTCAAGTCTCCAAATTAGGGTTTGAAAATCTTTAGTGTCAGATTTTCTAGGTTTGAATTTTGCTGTTTATGGTGTGGACTTATTGATGGGGCAAGCAACCTTGTCAGTAGCTTTTAATTACTTCACTCATCAACTCTCTTCTCTCTCTCTTTCTCTCTCTTCTCATGCTTGTCATTAGTAGGGCAATTGAACCTCTTCTTCTCTAAATGCCATCCCCCCTTCCCTACCCCAATGATTCTATGAATATACCAAGATGATAGAACTTTGGACTCCTAGGAAGAAAGGACAACTTTGGACTCCTAAGAAGAAAGGACAAGGGAAACATGAAGAACAAGTCTTAGATTGTTGGAAGTAGTAGTGTGTTTTTTTTGCACCCTCAAATTTGTGAGGTAGGTAGGTTGGCTATCAAATCAAAAGGACTTTAGCCAAATATGGCTACAAGTCAAGAGAGGAAAGTAAAAAGGCTTAGGAATCATGCTATATTTGAGGGTGACATGCTACAACGTAGTGTCTATATATGGCAAGGTTTTTTTTTTTTCCCTCATAATGTGGCACCAACAGTGGGGCAAAAAGTTTGTCCAAAATAAATCCTTTGTACATGTTTGCAAGGTCCTTTTGTTTTGAGGCCAAATTTTTGCCATTCTTCACAATTTCTCACATTGGAAGATCTTGCAAAGAGTAAAGCTCACCTCCCATTTGATGCTTTGCTGATTGCAGTTCAAAAAGTTCACCAGCTCCTAGAGTCAAATCTTCTGGCTAAACCCTAAAAAGCTAACCTAACCAGGGGGAAACAAACAGAACCTTCTTAACTGGCACCTTCTTACCTTCTTCAAGGAGACTAAATTTAGAGGCTATATTTAACCCCATGAAATGTTAGATTTGGACTCGAAGTAGACAACCCTGGTTTAGACTGAAGTCAAATATACTTATACTTTTTAGAAGCAATTGTTGGTATTACTAAGTAGTGTAAAAGTTCCTACCACGAGAGGGACTAGCTCTCTCCCTTCTTTGGGTTTATGTGGGCTGTGCATCTTTTTGACCTTTCTTTTTCCTCCCCCCCCCCCTTTTTTTTGTCTTCCTTACTATTTTTCATTTCCCAAATCCCAACTCCTCAACTCCCCAACTCCAAAATGAATAAACAAAAAAGTTTCTAGAGAATTAGTTTGATAAATTTTGATTAAATGATAACTTTGGATTACAATTGAATTGTTTTGTTGATTTGGGTCATTGATATGTCAAGTAAAGAGTTAATGGGTTAAGGGATGAGTGAGTTTTGCTTTGAGGAATTGTGTTTTACCATTTATTTTAGAATTTTTATTTATTTTTAATGTACACACTTTTATGGAATTAAATTCTTTGAATGGGTTTTAATTTTTCTTTTTTCTTTTTAAAAAGAAAAATGCACAATTAGACATTGTACTTTTGGGTTTTCCTTTCTTTGAGGGATTGTGGGCATCCCCCAAAAAAAGTGCTCAATCGAATCTAAACCCTAAACCTTTTCTAGAGAGCACTTTTTTTTGGGTCCTTTTTTTTTGTCTTGAAGTGGAAGTTGGGGTGGGATTTGAGTCGGAGCACGTTTTCATTGTGTATGTGTGTGTGTTTTTGTTGGTTGATTTGTTTTTGGGGAGGTTACTAGGGCGGTGTTGTTGTGGTGGCGGTGATGGTGGTGGTGATCCTCCACCACCATCACCACCAGCGGCGGGATCTTGTGCCCACGCGTGATCATGAGAGCAGAAGCAGCGGCGGCAGCAGCAGCACAGTTGCTGCAACGATTTGAGGGTGAAAAGAGAATACAATCCGATTGTTTGCTTGCAACAGTAGCGGCAGTTTTTGCTCTCATCCTTCCTTGCAGGTTTTTATAGCTTTTGAAATATTTTTGATGCTGATGATGCTGAAGATGATGCTGACAATGATGCTGACGATCAGACAGTTTTGAAGCTTCAGAATCCGGATCTTCGCCATGGTGCTGGTGGACCACTTGGCGGTGGTCCCCGTGATGGAATGGATGATGCAGATCATGACCACTCCCATGTGAGTGAGTGAGTGACTCTAGTGAGTAGCTTGCTATAAAACCTCCAGGTTGTTGTGTTGTTTTTCTTGTCTCTGAAAAGACTTGAGAGTCCATCCCTCCCAAGTTGTTCATGGGAGTCACTTCTGGAGACTAGTTTTGCAGCTTAGTTTGTTTGTCTTTCTTTGTGGGGGTTTTTGGTCCAAGTTAGTTTAGAGAGTGGGGAAAACAGCAGTAGGAGGAGGAGGAGGAGGAGCTTGGTGTCGAATTTCAGAACATTGGGTCAGACAGTTTTGTTTGTGTTTGGCTTTGTGGTAGTGGGTTGTGAATAGCTCTCGTCTGTAATAAGCTTGGGTGTGGCCCAGCTTGCATTTTTTTCTTGAGACATTAGCTGCAGCTTCCAGATCACTAGAGTGGTGGACTCATGGCTGCAGGAATATCAGTGATGGGTGTGTGCAGGATGATAATATTCTTGAGTGCAAAATCTCAAGAAAAACAAGTGAGCCGGTACTAGCTGTATTTAGACATTTGATCTAGCTAGCTGAAAAAGAAGACGCAATTATGTGGAGACTGATCAAAAGTCCCTTGAGATTACAAACTATAGTTTCTCGACAGTTAGCTGGAGAATTTTAGGTCGCGAAAACATGGAGCTGGCGAGTAGGCTGCTCTGATCACTCTGTGACATGTGCGGCTAATTGGATCCTGGTCTTCTCCTCCTCTGCAGATCAATGCTGCTGCACCCAGCTCATGGCCACCAGCTCCATCCATCACAATGCAACTATGCCTAAAACGTAGTCACGACTGCAACAACAAGAAGGTAGAATGATCTTGACGCGAGCCTTTTAGATCACTTTCAAGATCAGATATGCTCTGCAGATATTCTCGACTCGAGCATCCCTAGCAGGTCGAGCCACGGAATGGTCAACCAACAACAGTTTGAGTGCCCTGATGCGGCGGCTAGCTGTTCGAGAACAGACTCTACTGCAAGTCCAACAGCAGTTTCGACTCAGCAACGGCAGCAGCCACTCCTACCTGGGCTGCCGGATTTTCTTGCCCTAGAATGCCTGGCTCGTGTATCGTTAGCAACAATCTCTAGAGTAAGCCACGCGTGGCGTAAGCTCCTGAGCGATCTCTACTTCCAAAGACTGCGAGCGCAGCACGGGACGGTAGATCTCGACTGGGTGTACACGCTCGTCAAGTCCCCCGTAGACGACTGTTGCCGCTGGTACGCTTTCGACCCGGTAGCCGGGAGATGGCACGACCTCCCGCAGCCGCCTCACGCCATGGACTTCCAGCTGACGGCACCCGGCTGCATCGGCGTCTCGTACTCAGTCCAATGCACCAGCACTCGCACCAAGCTCGTCATGGTAGCAGCCCTAAAATGGAGGAAACCGCCACCACCGCCACCTCGTGTCGATCACCGCCCTGCCGCAGCAGCCAAACCTGGGCAAGTCCACGACTCCTCAGAAGAACAAGACATGGACTATAGCCGATCGACTACGACAACTGCACGGGCACGGCGCTCTCGCATGCGACCAATACTAGAACCGGCGCTAGAGAATCCGTTAGTCTTCGATCCCATCACGTCCAAATGGACGATCGGTTCCCCCTTCCGCGTGGCAAGGAAGTGGTGTGCGTGCGGGGTGGGAGCGGAAGACGACAATCTAGTGTACGTGGTGAGCGGTTGCGGCCGCGACTGGGACGTGAACGTGGCCAAGTCCGCGGAGGTTTACGACGTAGCAAGGAACACATGGCGTCGCATCGCGGGACCGACTTCCTCCAAGTGCAGCTCTGAAGCCACGGCGGCGGTTGCACTCGGCGGCAACCTCCACATCGTGAGCGGCAAGGGAGTGTTCGCGAAAGTCGGACTGGTTTACACTCCCGCGACTGGTAAGTGGACGGAGATGGCACGCCATCTCCGTGAGGGAATTACCGGCGAATGCGTTTCCGTGGACGGTAAGCTTTTCGTGCTTGATGAAGTGCACGGTCGTCTCCGTGTCTACGACCCGGAAGAATACGAACCGGAATGGCGGGTGTTTATGGAGGATGCACGGCTTCAGAATCTGGAGCAGTTGGTAGGTCGTGGCGGTAAGCTTTGTGGCATTGTGCAGCCGCCTCCCGGGGAGAGTCGCGGCTGTCAATCCACTGCCGCTGCATTGTGCCAGAATTTCGTATGCAGCGCGGCCCCCGGACAAACATCGTCTAGTACTCTACTCAACTGGGTCGACTCGGCTTGCAGTAGCATGCGGCCGCCCACGACAACGTCTCATGCGGCGGCAGCCGCGGCCGCGACTACAGTTGCTGATTCTTCAAGCTTGCTGCGCATCATTGATGTTGTTACAAAGCCTGGTCGGATCGTGGACCTGCGAGTTCCATTCGGTCATACTGTGACAGTGCAATTGCTGTCGAGAATGCTTGTCTCGCATCCCTAGCCTGCAGCAGCCGCAGACAGCAGCTTGACTAGTACTAGCAGCAGCTGAGTCCCTGAAATGGATTTGAGGATGGACTACTGCTTCTAGCAAAACATTAGCTGACTTCCCCTTCTGGTGCTGCTAGCTACGCTTTTGTTGGACTTCAATTGTGGGGAAGGTGCCCACACAAGATGCTTGCTGATCAAAGAAAGGAGGAATTCCCCAACATATTCTTCACCTCCAAGAAAATGCATGTGCTCAAAGGAAGTCGAAGGAATTCCCCAAAAAATTCTCCAACTCCAACACTTTCAACAATTGTGGTGAAGGTGCCTGCACAAGATGCACACTGATAAAAGGAAGAAGGAATTTTCCCCAAATTCTCAAACTGCATATTGGTGCAAAACCTCTGTGTTTTCTGCAGAGCAGTAAAGCTCTGTTTTTTGTAAGAGATCAGAGCTGATGTTTCGACAAGTAATCCAAATTCCAATTCTTGGATCCCAAAAAAAAAAAACAAAAACAGCAAGAAAGAAAGGAAGGGTGTCAGAGAGATTGATTGATAGATTGTACTGACAAAATCAAAATTCAGTAGAGAATACACAAATTCTAGAGCACATGGAGAACTCTGGTGTGGTAGCTGTGGCATGATTGACACTCTCTCTATTGCTCATAAAATTAACAAGTCAAGAATTTGCACTGGAGAATTCAGGAGCAAAAAACCAGAGGAAAATTAATACTTTTGCACAATCCCACACAAATTAGACTCTCTAGTTTGTGGTTTTGCAGAATTCTTCTAGGATTATTATGATCTAGAATGAGCATCCCAAAGCAAACTTCTGTACCACTTTCTCATGATACAAAGGCTAAGTCTTGCATGTTCTTATTACTCATCTCCATTACGGCACTAATGAGCTTCAAGTTCTGAATAGTGTGAAACTGATTTTTGAGTCGGACTTTGGACCTGTAAATATGCTTAGAATGTAGTACTCTCTTAAGTACTGTGACTACTCAATTTAGATCCACCAAGAAGGGTTATACAGATGGTTGTTTTTCTTTTTTCTTTTCTTTTTTGGTTTTTTCCCCACCCCCCTCCCTTACTGGTTGTTTTCATTCCTCCATTTGAAGAAACAGGTAGCAAGAAATTTATGGTATCTTTTTTGTTTTCATGTGTGTGCAGGAGTATGAGCAGCACTGTGTCACTTTGTGGAACTGAACAGAATCCAGCTTTGAAGCTTAATAGGTATCAAATTTCTGTTCTGCATTGATGATTTGTCTGCCCGTATCATGCACATTTTATATATTAAAACCTAATTTTGATTTTGTATTGAGTTTGAAAGCATAACTGTTACCCAAATAGGAACAGAAAGCCCTCTACAATTGAGTATAAGAACTGTAGTATTTGTTATTTGAGATTGATTGAGATAACAAGCTTGGAAATCCTGCAGAAAAAGAAGTGGTTTCTTATCAGGAAACAATTAAAGAAATGCTGTCATGATCCATCAGTACACCATTGTAAACACCACATTCTTGGAGAGTATTGAGAGCCAAAAAACTCTGAGTTTCTCTTGTAGCAAACTTTCTGAAGGAGTTCACAAGGAATGAAGTGTTGTTTGGATAAAAGAATGCAAGGACCCATTTGCAGCCTTTTGTATGCACTCCACACTATAGTCAATAACTTTCTTGGCCATGTCTGATTTTCTTTGGATGTTTGAAATTTGTACTCTGGAAGAGGGATTTTGCACAAGGCTGAGCAATAGCAGAGTGTGAAGTTTTGAGAATAGTGAGCTCCGTAAGATCAATCTTATGCAGGTTGGATGGAAACTGCACCAATTGTGGGTATACAATTGAGCACAAAAACTCAGAAATTTTGCAACCAAATCCTCCGAAATGGAATAAGCTACTGTGGTGTGGATGCCACCAGGTGAAAAAAAAAAAGATGGCAGTGGTTGGCAGGGGGCACAAATCTTGGGGCAATTACCTGCCAAGACTGGAGAAAAGAGGATGCTCAAATTCCATAAAGAACAATCCAACATTTTGAGTCATTGAAGAAGATAAATCATCCATGCCTCAAAACCCTAACACTGTACTTCAAAGAAATAGCCTAGAGGAAAAAGTGATGCAATAGCATGTGCAAAAATGCTTACAACATCCACATCCTAAAGTTAAAACCAGAACTTCAAAGGGATTCATTCAAAGCTGGTTTGCACCTTGCCTGATCTTCTTCTAGTCTGCAACCTAGCATATATTGCCTACCACAGATAAAAGGGAGAGACAAAATCATGAAGAAGCAAACAAGCTTCAAGCTATACCACATGTAAAATAAAATTGATCAGGTTTTTCCCTGGAGGTACACTGTTCCAACCATGAGTGCTACAGTGGCTGCTTGAAATCCAACACGGGCCCGCATCATCTGTTGGCTACGGTTGAAATCTCCTTTGCGAAATGCCAGAAGTCCTGCACATAATACTCCAGCCGTTGCAATGGCACCTATCACAAGAAAAAACCACCACAGGTGAGAAAGAAAACCTTCACTTGCCAATATCACAAGAAGAATGCTTGATGCAGTTACATTCAATTTATAATTCCAATCTTACAAACCACTACTGCTACAAATGGAATCCAAAATCACTGCAAAACCAAAACCACTGAAAAAACCCACTACACACATCTGAGCCTTTGCAAACACATTACCGAGGCAACAATACTCTCACAGCCCAGTAGACATTTCAAAACCCTAATCCACCTTCTGAAGAACTCTCACTCCAGCTTCTGACAAATTCTCTCACAAATCAAGAATTCTATCTCCTCTTCTTCATCATCATCATCTTGCTATCATGGCCCCCCCCGGAGGAAAAAAGAAAAAACCAAAAAAAAAAGGATTACAGAGTTTTATTGCAGATGTCCAACAGAAACAAACATTAAAACCCATTCAATTCAACACAGAACTTCCACGCGGCTTACAGCAAGAACCTCGTTCTCAGAACAGCATCATCCGCAGCAGCGGGGAGAGAAAAAGTACCGCATAGAACAAGAGGGTTGCGCCGATCCTTTTCATTGAACATGTCCTCTGCATCCAGATTCTCTAGGTCCCTGGTACCCATTCCACCACCTTCCGCGGAAAACACACCGCAGAAAACCAAACCCCCTCTTGCTTGCTTGCTTCCTTTGTTTGGTTTGCTTGTTTCTTCTTCTTTAGACCTATGATCCCGAAGATACCCAACACCCAAATCCTCCTCCAAAAAGCTCCAGATGATGATTCCTAAAAAAGGAGATCCTGCTGCTGCAGCAGCAGCAACAACCTCCAACGCCTGGAGAAGAAGAAAAACAACTCCTGATTGGATTTCCAATTCTGCGAAAACCCTAATCGAAAATCAGATTCTGTAAACCACAAACTATGATCCCGAAGTGTAAATTCTCTCGCAAGTTGTGAGATTCTGCTGATCCAGATTCAACAAGATCATCTTGCGTCCTATGTCCTCTTGCACTTCCTCGTCGCACAGACAGACGGTGAAAGGGGGAGAGCGCGCGCGAGAGAAAGAGAGACAGAAAACCGGTTTCACACTACAGATCTGATTCCATGGAATTTGTCGAGCACTTTGATTGGTTATCAGTGGACCTCGGCCGGGAGATCTGTTCACACAGTATCCAATGGCTAAGGTCATGATGCGCGAACACAAGGTTGGACAAATCGAGATCCCGAAATGTTTTACAGGATCTCGATACTTGGTCGACTATCGAGAGAGAGAGAGAGACGCTTTCACACTAGAAATTTAATTGTATGGAATCTGTCGAGCACTTTGATTGGTTATCATTGGGATCTCGGCCCAAGGACCTGTTCACACGGTATCCACTGGCTAAGGTCATCATGACGCGAACAAAGAGCTGGACAACTCGAGATCCCGAAACAGTCTTTTGTTTTTTGTCCAGAAAGTGGGAACCACATGTTTTACAGGATCTCGATACACTTGGTCAAAAGAAGGTCCACGGGTTTCAGGACCTCAGTTGTGACGAAGCTAGCTAGATCTCCAGATCTTGAAATGCAGACACGTGTTTCGGGAATCTCGATCGACGTGCTGAATGTAACGACACTTCATTAAGGGATCTCAGATGCAGGAGCGAAAGATGCTTCTTTTCTGTTTTTCTTTTTTTTCAATTTTATGATGTAGCTGAAGTGGCGATTATCCATAAGACAGTTTAGCCAAATTTGGCTATAAACAACATATGAAAACAAAAAAAGTTGAAGCATCCTTCATATTTTTGGCTACATGCTAGAACCCAATAGAGAAATCTGAAGATTTATTTTTTTAATTGTCAAAATTTGGCAACTAGAGAACCAAAAAAACACATATTTTTAGCCATTTTGGGGGAAAAAAAAAGAGAAAGAAAGAAACCAACTGGCTAAAGTTAGCCAGTAAAAACAACACTTGAGGGAGGTGTAGGAAAGAAGCCGCAGCTGCGCTTGATTTTTTGTTTTGTATTTTCTTCTTGGCCTTTTGTTTGCAGCTCATCAGATCCTCAGCTGCAGTCTCTCTTCCTCCTCTTCTCATGTTCTTTCTATCATCTTGTGCAAAAGTGCACAAAGTTGTCTTTACAACACAATGGCTTACTGTAAAGAAAAAAACATCATGAAGGACTAGTATAAACTTCAAGAAAGAAACTAACTGCTTGTGAGGCTGTTGCAGTCCAACAACATAGTAGACTGCCATGACTACCCAATGACTTCATCAGCTCCCGTGATGGGTGTACATATAAGTATTACAATAGTCAGCCCAGAAATTTGGGTAAACCATAAAGCATGTACAAAGCAAATTGTCAATGGTAGTAATGTCCACTCGTGGTGGGAGTTATGAATGCAATTCTACAAAGAAGAATCCCTTATACAACTACCATACAAATATGACAAAACTGTGTCAACTATCTCTTTAACTACTGGCATCGCCCCTTCTTGTGCTCTGAATTTCAGCTACACCATTCAAAGACACAGTTGTATCATGCATTGGAGTTTGCCTAGTGAGCCCTAACCTCAAAAAGATTGCTTGATGAGGTTTTGGTGTATTACATAAATTGCAGAGGCAATGGCAGCTGCTGCATATGGCAAGATGCTCCAGATGCCCTATACACCAGAAAGGGAATTGTATTTGAGTCATACATTGAAGAATTCTGGGCCATCTCAATGTCACCAAACCCATTCTTGACAAACTTGGAGAGGGCAGGAAAATCAGAGTCTCTAACAGAAGAAAAAGAAAACAAGAAGATTGACCCAAAGCTTGCCAACTACATGTGATGGAGTATCTTCAACTGTTGGGCTACCCAGAGTCATAACATCACAATGCAAGAAGAAGAAGGAAACCTGATATCATAACTCAAGAAGAGTGAGTGCTTACCACAGCAGCTGCAACTCCAGCTAGTGCAGCCACTGGCCGGTCTCGTAGCAGCACTCCAATACCTATCTATTTTTCAAGAAGCAAACTGACTGTTAATCAGGTGTATCCTTCCCTTTATATGGCACATTTTTTGGTTATGCTGGGATTGGAAACCAAACATAGGCGATGAAAAGTTGGAACAATCAGGAAACACCACAGACTGTAGCCAGCATGTACAAGCAAACTATTCTCATGCAAAGATAGATGGGCACACAAGGTATTTTCAGGATGTCAAGTTTTTGCTAGCATCAAGTCTTTTAGCTCAATTGATTATAGTTTACCTGTATGGGCAGAGTAATGAGTCCACCCAAACAGACACCCAAAAAATAATTCGATGGTGAAATTCCCTGCAAATTTTCCACTGCCAGCTTCTGTGAGAAGCAGAACTTCAACCGAGTAGCAGCAGGTTCATGATTTTGGACCCTAAACCCTAATTTTGGAAAAGTAGACAACACTCAAAACTGAAAAGAATCCAAAACACTCTTCAAAAGGAACTGACATGTCTCTTACAAGCATTGTCCCAGATACACTGGACATGCAAAAGTGCTTACCACAAAACCGGCTAGAAATGATGTAGGATTTCGCACACCCACAGAAAATCGCTCCACTGCACAGGAGTTTCAGCAAAAGACATAAGTACACACGAGCATGACCTTCTGGCATATTTTGCCGTAATTTTCAGAGAAAGCACTCTGTTGGTCCAAATTATCTTTGGCCTATATTTCATCGTCACCCAACACAACCAACCCTGTTCAAGCTTGTTAGATATTCAAACTTCATGCTGCAAGTAAATGCTCGCAACACCTTTATCTCTAGCAGGTTGAGTCCATGACTATCCCCTGATATTTGCCATGACTAACACCTCCTAGATTCAGGCTAAACCATAAGCACCCTTAGGGCTGGGGCTTGACATGATTAGCTGCAGCTCATCTAACAAGCCAAATCCTCTCCACCATCTGTAACTTCACAACAAGCAGATTCGCAGCCAACAGACATGGAGATATCACAAAATTATTCATACTGTAAATATCCTAGGTTGAGGAAAGCTTACACTTGGATCTCTACAAAAGGACTTGTATGTGCAACCCTAAACCCTAAACCCTAAAACATAAGCACCCTTAGGACAGGGGCTTGACATGATTAGATGCAGCTCATCTAACAAGCCAAATCCTCTCCACCATCTCTAACTTCACAACAAATGGATTCATAACCAACAGACATGGAGATATCACAAAATTATTCATGCTGTGAACATCCTCAACTTAGGAAAGTTTACACTTGGATGACTTAGCATTTTTGCAAGGTTGATAGACCCACCAAAACCAATTAAGTTGCCATATCGCTGTACTGTGGCAGTGAGCTGCTCAAATTTCTCTTTTTTCACTCCTAACTGCGGCATCAATCAATTGCCTCATATCAGCAGCACAAGTGTGAAGTCCCATTCCACTCACATCAAATAACGGTGGACAAACTAAGTGCTACGCAAGTGATATTATATCCTCCCCACCCCAATAGAATTCCAATAGCCTTGGATGGTTTCCCTGATATCTGATCAACTGAGAATCGGGCACTCTTCAACATAATTGATATGCCCAATGTCAGCCAATATGTAAACAGACCTTCTCCCAAATTGTCTTGCCAGTCCCTGATTTTGCAGCTATTCTACCAGCATAGAATGGTACCATGTCACTGATACAGACACCCCTGCAAACATGCAGCAGCTAGTAAGTCACAAAAAAACTTCAGAACCAATTTTTCCAAAGAGTATCAGTAGTTGTAGTAGTAGCATCAATAGAGTGCCAGCAAAGAGCAGTATCTCTGTTAGACAGTGCATTGAACTTATTTTCCACGAAAAGTGAAGGTAATTATTTTGTGGACCTCTTGGTCCATACCAGTAAACCCATAGTACTGTGGAAGTGATGTAGGAAGCATTTGCAGACAGAGATGACACCAGAACTTCTCTGGTTTTGTCCCATGTTAAACATCGACCTAGTGATGTCCCAACCTGCAAAGCCCACAACAGATGGTTGGTTATGCTGGAGCTGGTGTGCCATAAACCCAGATCAAGTACATGGGTCACTGAACAGAAACCAAGAAGAAGAAGAAGTAGATGAGAAGAGTGGTTACTGAGAAAACAAGTTTTGAGACACGCACCCAGACGTTTAGTGCCTCCTCACTCACAAACAACCCGAAACCCGCAGCCATCAGCAGGAAGAAATAAACCCACCTACAAAAAATTTATCCAGGAATTTTGCATCTGCAGTTGGAAAACCAGAGAGCCTCATTTGGGGGAGGGTCAAACAATCACACTTTCTACATCAAAGAAGAGACATAAGAGGCAGCAACAAACACATCATGAGAGACTGCAGATGAGCATTGCAAGCAGCAAAATGCATTCTGAAAAGCCCTAGGGCTCAAAAAAACAGAAACCTCACCCTGGAGACTGTTCTCCAAGCGAGAAATCAGTACCCAACAAATTGACATGGAACTTGGCTGCCATTTCTGAAGAGCCAGAGGTAGTAGAAGAAAGGTCTGCTAGCAAATGTGATGCTTCGCTCCGTGTGCCACCAAGTAGAGAAGTTTTTTTCAACAAAATGCCAACAGCCAAGCCTGCAGCCATGATGATTGCCACAATTGCAAACCACAATGCTTCAGAGTTCCAGTTTTTGCTTTCATCAGCTCCCTCCTCAATGCCTGAAGTGTTGTTATCTGAGAATTTTGGTACACCGTATCCATTTTCTGCTGCTGCTGCTGCTGCAGCAGCATCATCATCATCATCAGTAGGAAAAGCTGCTCGCTTCCAGGGATCACTACATTCTGTCAGATGCCTGCATGCACCTGTGTTTTTCAAATCATTCTTCCACAAACAACCGCCTTCACAGTTGATAGAATTATTTTTTTAGGCTTGCAAGCAAGCCAGCCCATAATCTTCAAGCTCAAATCTACAAAACTACTTTGCACACCTTTTATTCTCCTCACACACCCAAAACCCTTGAGCAGCAGAAGGATTGTTGCATTGAAGCTCACTCATTGAGGCAAAAATGTCCTATAAACAAGAAGAGCACAAACATGTGCCATGATGCTCCTAACATGTACTCTGAAAAGTGAGCTATAGAACTCCATCATTTCCATTTCAATAGGAACTGAGATTTGCCTATAACATCTTCCATCCTTTCTTCCAAGTAGCAAATAATTCAAGAGACAGCAAAGAGAGAGACACACACACACAGAGACATAGAAGCAATGTACTGACGGAGTGATTAGAAGTCGCAGCGGAATTGCCGAATTGAAGTAGGAGCGTTGCAGGGGAAGGTGCAAGTGATGATGAGCATGATGGCAATGGGTGAGTGAGGAGGAGAAGAAGGTTGAGGAGTAGTAGGGCATAGCAAGCCCCAGCCCGGAAGCGAAGGCCATCGCTGCTGCTTCCCACCCACCCACCCTCAGGAAGAACACCAGCTCTCTCCCACTCTTGGGTCGCGATCTTTGTTTTCTAAATCAATATGGCAACCACCCATGAGAAGAAAACTCTTGCTTTCAAAGTCAAAATGGCACACCACCCATGAGAAGAACAACTCTTTGTTTTGTAAGTCAAAATGACAAACCGCCCATGAGAACAAAACTCTTGTTTTCTAAGTCACAGTGACACACTGCCCATGAGAAGAGAAGAGAAGAGAAGAAAACTCTTGTTTTCTAAGTCAAAATAGCAACCACCCATGAGAACAAAACTCACAAAACTCTTGTTTCCTACTTGTCAAAATGGCACCCACACAAAATGAGAACTAAAACTCTTGTTTTCTATGTCAAAGTAGCACACCACCCATGAGAACGAAACTCTTGTTTTTCTACTTGTCAAAATGGCAACCACCCACGAGAACAAAATTAGTGAAAAAACAGGATTTGTGTGAAGAACATTCACCGTATATACTATAATATACCTTGCTTGTCTATGGATCTCCATGCCCATCATCCATCCTGGGCCACTGCAAGCTCATCCAAGAGAGGATGAAACATGATGATGATGATGATGATGATATAGGTATACTACAACCTCTTTGTGATTTAGTGTTGATATCATATCAATTGATTGTATCAACACTACATGTTGAACATTTTGTTGAAGTGTTGTGAAAACATATTTACATCGAAGGGGCAAGTTTGAGTACATGATTTTTTTATCAGTTTTTTGTATGTGTTTTTTTTGCTTTCGGTGATGTTTTTTTCTTGATAATTCTCATCATTTGTTGTTGTGTTTGTACACTTGTTGGGTTCCATGGTAAGTATATTAGTTTTGACTAGAAGACAAGATGTCCCAATGGCTTAAAGACTATGTAAGAAATGTAGTTTTCCTTCACTACTAACCTTGAAATCAGATGTTATAAATGTTTTCTGATTTTTTTTTTTCATTTCTAGACATTTTGGATTTTGCTTTCGTGGATCTAATCCTACTATCTCCTACCCCACTAAAAAAGAAGGCAATTGACATATCTACACCCGAGTTTTGTTCAATGCCCTTTCCCCCTATGGGTAAAGAACTATTGCATCCGGGCATTGTTGTGATTTTTATATTAAATTGTCTTGTATGCGATAAGATGGTCATGTGAGATTTTAATCATGTTCACACCAAGTTGCTATGGGTTAGGGTTTTGTTTTAACTGTAAGGGGGGGACGTGGTGGTGGATTTTTTTTTGTTGTTTTATGTGTCTAAATCTATGTGTATCAAGGTTGTAATGTGGTGTGAGTGGTTGCACAATTGTTGGTGATTTGCTTATTTTTAGTTGTTGTAAATTATTTTCAAACTTTATTTAAATTGTTGATATTATCTTGTTCGTGTTATCATATGTCTATTGGTTAGTTGGGCATTCATATTTCTAATAAATTATCTCGTCGTAACCAAAAAATTGGGTTGTAGATGAACTCAAGAATGCACCCACATAATAAGACCAAAAAGGTTTAAAATACAAACCTTAACAATTTTCAATACAAAATTCCCAAAACATATACATGTTTCATATGAATTCATAGGATGGCACACCATTCTATTGGTGACACATCAAGTTCATATAAAAGAAAAACATATGTAAAGCATCATGGATCAATTACTCTATCTTATCTGGGAATTTTTTTGGTCATAGTGCTCTTGTTTTCAATAGACCATATGACAATGCTCATAAATTTTTTCATTATTCTTTGCCTTTTAACATTGAATTATTTCTCATTATCCACTTCAAATGTCTATAGACCTTTGGTACTCATGGTTATAGACACAAAAGATCCGCAAAATTGTAGGTCCACAACAATATGCATGCACAAATATAAAATATTTGCCAAAACTAATCCTTCTTACTAGTAGTACCAAATACCTTCAATTGTTCCTACCAACTTAAACACAAAACAACAAAAATAAAACACATAGGCACATTGATCACCACTTCAAATTTCTAGAAGATGATGCATGATGCTTCACAAATATAACTAAGCAACATAACCTTCAACATGAATGCCATTGCCACACGGTGGTTGCAAATTGTTGTGGAAATCTTATTGTGGACTCCCTCATTCTTGATGCCACCACTTGCCTTGCAATAGGATCAATGTCTACATAAAAATACCTCCGAACCACCATCCCTGACTGTAGTAGGGCTTCGAGACCTGTACCAATACCACCAAAGAGCTCTAGTAATGTAATCCTTTCCTTAGGTGGTGTCTAGGTGATTAGCTGACGAAGTAATGGTTTAATCGGTTCGCCATGGCTCTCCATACTCTCAAAACTAGACAAAGCTTTGACCAAAGGCTTGTGGGCTACTATGAACCTTTGTAAAACCTCTGGTCCATGTTGAATGTCAGTAGGAGCCACCTTCAAGCTTTCAGTAGCTTGAGCGTAAGCTATCTCCTCTTTATCTCACTCTATCCATTCGTGGCTAGCTTGTTGAATGTAGGAAATGGTGTGTGCTTCCTTGAGCATACAATTGTGAGCCATAGGACTATGGTTCCTATGTAAATCAAAGGGTTTGTATCCCAAGTGGTGGCCATCAGTCTCCTAATCCACTCGGTAATACGCATGTTCGAACCAGTTGTCAATTGTGAAACTTGGTGGAAACATGGCCTTTTGCCCAATGAGCACATCATAACTTGTGGCATTGGTGACTAAACATTTGATCTGTAAGTAAAGTTCCTAATTTGTACCTTCATTGAACTTAAGTGCAATCAAATCCGAACTTTCCCCAAGTACCTCTTCTACGCTCCCATTAGCGGTGCGAATCTGCCACATAGATTTCTATAGTTTTGAGTGAAGCATGCCCATCTTCTTGGCGAATTGAATTCCAAGAATCACTGGTTGGGCACCTGTGTCAAGAAGTACCACTCTGGGTGTATGTCCTTCCACATGGATTGCTGACCCAGTATTGTCGACAATGGCAACTCCGGTGGCGATGGAAGTTCTCTCACTAAGCACTACCTTCGGAAATGAATGAAAAACTTTGTGGAAAGAATGGCTATCCACAACACCTTTGCTAAGTAACAAATCCACAAATGAAGTGTTCTGAACTCCCTTCTGATATGTGAATGTAGAATCAGAGGTAGGAAAGCCCACTAGTTTAGCCATGCTAGATTTAGTGACCAAATTACGAACGCCATTTGCAACACGTGAGCCAATCGAATGTCTCTCCAAGGTGTTAGATGGTACCTCCGTAGCATGTGGATCAGGGATTGGTAGAAGACCTGATGTAGTGTTCAAGGTATCATATAAGATTACAATTATGTCCTTGGTGCTTAGCTTTAGATCTTGAAAACTAAACAATGTTGTACTCACAAGCTTTTGCGCCACTTCATGCATTTGAAATTGCCATTCCATAAGCTGATTAGTGGAGAATTGTGTGTTTTCCTAATGTACATGTACTCCTAGGACACAAAAATTTGATGCCCTAACAACTTGTGGTGTAGTAGTCTTTTCCCCCCTCGCCAACAAGGTGCGTTCTTCTTCCATATTGAGAGGACAAAAAGATTGTGGCATGAGTGCTTGAGCTCCTATAGCCCTAGTAATAGGACTTGAACTAGATGCGAGTCCATTTGTCTGAATTACTTGCCTAGTGGCAGAAACTCTGGGTGCCACATTAGCTTCTTGAGCCGCGACATAAGAAGGGTAAAAAGAAGTAGTAAATTTTGGTGTGAGACTAGAATTGTGTGGAGTAGAAAGAACATACTCGCCTAGTTTACTAGGAGGTCCTTCTCATGATCCTAAACCTTGTACAGGTTGGGCATGACTAGCTGGTTGGGAGGACTTGCCTTTTAGATTAGCAAGTTGAGCCTTCAATGATTCAAGTTCATTTTGTAAAGTCTAAACTTGAATTGCATGGGCTTGAAACACCTCCTTCTTATTAGCATTGAGCTCTTTCTTCTTAGCATTCTTGTTGGAATTACCCTTGGTGGGCAAAACCTGAGTGGAAGGCTAAGGTGCCTTGGCTTTTGGTTGAGGGACAGCAGAAGATGTTGGCAAATTTTGCCATTGTAATCGGAGTTGCTTCTGCTCTAGGAACTTGGCAAAATAAACAGATTCCTGATGTCCCTCTTTCCCACAATAATCACAAAAGAGATCCTCGGAACAAATGTTGCACTCACTAGCTTTGTGGGTAGGATTGACACAGTAGTTGCAAGAAGGTAGGATGGGTGTAGCTGAATGCACCGCTTTAGTCCTTGAAGAAGAATGTGATGATGTAGTTGGCGTAGCTGGTGTAGGTTAAAGCCTTGAACATGATGGAGGCCTCATAGTACTGGCCTCATAGTGTGCATGAACCAGTTTTAGCTTTTCGGAAATGTTATACACATCCAACAAAGTGTACGAGTCTCCAAATTCTACAAAGACCCGTTGCAAAACCTGGGCGTGGAGTGTTGGAGTACCTTCTAACGAACGAAGATATCGGTGGGCAGCTTCGAAGTTGGTGATGCTCTGGGTATCTTCTTTGAGTTTGAGAAGCCTCCTATAAAGCATCTTGAGGGTTTCATGCTTCTGTCAAAAAAAGGTGGCGAGCTACAAATTTTTTTTAGAACTTTTGACTGGAAATTCCAGCTCAAGAATTCGAAAGAATTCCCCCACTGGATCAACAAAAGCTAGCGCATCAGTGGTGGGAAGAATGTTTGCAGTAACAGGAATGAGTTATTGAGGAGAAAGGATTATTAAGGTAGGTACCGGGTTTGGATTATTCGGCATAGTCCGGTGATGTGCAATTGCAGCTTGCAATGCAGCTTGAGAGGCAGTGGCGATGGCTATGGTGTATGCTAGATTGAGAATCTGGGTGACACCTAAAATCCTTGCAGAATGTTGCTCGTAAACATCCAATGCCTCATAGTGCACATAATGAACCAATTGTTTGAATACAAACGCCTCGGTGTAATTAACGCCATACTTGAGCTGCAATTCACAGACCACAATTAAGAAAGTTGCCTTGAACTCCCTCAAAGAAATAGTACCTAGCCTTCCGCTGAATTTCTCAATTCTCCCAGAGCAATTGTTGACCTCCATGGTGTATATGGGTGTTCAAGTCACAGCTTGCAACAAAGTATATGGTGATGGTGTGAAAGTAGGTGCAGCAATAGGCGTACCCCACTAATTAACCCCTCCAAATGCACTTTGATGTATTGTTGATGTAGTGTAACCTGAACCTGAATTCCTCGTAGGAGTTGTATTAGATGACGGTGGTGCTGTGGATGTTTGATGGTACCGTCGTGAAGATCGTGAGCTTAAAGAAATCGGCTTAAAGGATTGTGTGTTACTTCGTAGTTGATACCTAGGCTCTGGTCGAGCGGTAGTGCTTTCATCATCCGAGGACATGGTGTTGTCCCATGCCCTAAAATGTTGTGACAGTACACATCACTAATTACAAAATTTTAACACAACGTACAATTTGAAGATTACAGTGTGTTGTTGGGAATGACTCGTGACACATAGAGATCGCATGGAGGTCAAACGAACGTCAGACAAAGGGCGGACGAAAGTTAAACAAATGTTGGATGAAAAGGCAAGACGACAAAATAGTACGTAGGACGACAAGGCACAGGATGGCAAGACTACATGATGGCAGGAGTAAGACATAGGATGGCAGGGCGTAAGACGTAAGATGGCATGGCATAAAACGACAGGGTGCGACATGCAGGACGTAAGACGCACAAACGGAAGTTTGACGAACATCGGACAAATGTCTAACGAACGGAAGTCAGACGAACGTCCGACAGAAGTCCGACTAACGTTAGACGAAAGTTCGACGAACGTTGGACGGAAGTGAGACGGACGTTCGACAGAAGTCAAACGAACGTCGAATGGAAGTCAGACGAACGTCCAACAGAACTTTGATGAAAATCGGACGTGTAGAACTCAGTCGCCGCTGTTGCGATGGTGGGCGATAATGCAACACTATAACGTTGGTCGGCCACGTGCTGCAACTCGCGGCGTTGCTGCAGTGCTAGCCAACCACATGCTACAACTCGCGGCGTTCCTACGACCTCATAGCGCTGATGCGGCCTCGTAGCACTATTACAATGGTCGGCCACGCGCTGGACTTCGAAGCGTTGCTGCGATGGTTGGAAACGCGCTGCAACTCTTTTGTTTTTTTAAATTTTTACTCGACAATTTCAAGGATGAAAAAGAATGGGAGAAAGAGAAGTTTTGAAACCTGCTCTCTAGTGTCCCGGCTTCATTGGTTGTAAGAAACGTAATAACGCAAAACTCCCTCCAACAACACGAATAGTTACACTAAGAGCGCGCTCCTTCTGGTAGTAACAACACGAGTAGCAACAATTCAAGAATTTCAAAAGCACAAGAAATTTGTTGCTTTCAACATGAAACAACAGGGAATAGAGTTTTTCTAGAATTGAATTGTAAAGAAAGATAGAAACGAAATTTATGTAGACGGTGGCCGTGCAATGGCCGCCGTGAGCATTTAGAAAATCCTAGCTTATTATGAAGGAAACTCCTGACAAAGGAATTCTAAAAAAATTAAAAGGAGAAAATAAAGGTTTAAGCCTTTTATACCGTTACCGACAAACTAAAACCTTAAGTACTTAATAGCGTACAGTCGCCTAAGACCGTACATTAACCCTAAAAGCGCACATGAGCATGTCCGTAACTGGCCATCATGTATGAGGCCATGTACGAGCATGACAAGTTTTGAAGATTCTATAAGTAGCAAGTTCTTATGGAATAATGTATGTAATGAACGCATAAAAATTGAATTTTTCTTTTCTAAATGCTAAAAAAAAAATCAATTTATTTTGTTGTGTGAATAAATTGGGAAGAATGCCCAATTATTGATTTTTAATATCTTACTTTAAAATAAGTATTGCACTATGCTATGCGGTTTAAGAAAGGAATAAAAAATTTAATGTTAAAATTTTAGATTTAGTTTAAAGGAAAAGATGACGAAAATTAAAAAAATTCATGAACGGTCACTATGGCATGTTCATTTTATTGTGAGTTTTAAGTATCCTAAGAAACGTTATTTGACAACCTATTTTAAAATAAGTATTCCATGACGCTATGTGGTTTAAGAAAGGAATAAAAAATTTAATGTTAAAATTTTAGATTTAGTTTAAAAGAAGAGATGACGAAAATTACAAAATTTCATGAACGGTCATTATGGCATGTTCATTTTATTTTGAGTTTTGAGTATCTTAAGAAACGCTATTTTAAAATTTGTAATTAAAAGAATTTTTTTTAAACATGTTGTAAACAAATCCAAAAAAATGAGGTTAACAAAACATTCATGATTTCATGAAAAAAAAAATGTTGTAATGTTGTATGCCTTATTATTTTCTATCCAACTTCCAATGGAAAGATTTAATGAAAATGAAATATTAGTTAGGTCATTTAGATTTTGTTATTAAGTAATGGGTTATCATATTCATGACCAACTGGCTTTGAAAAAGAAATCATGAGCAATGTAATTCTTTGAACTTGTAACTTGATGTAGTTAGACTATTATTTATGTAATTATTTAACATTGAAGTTTAGTGATTTACTTATTAATAATATTTCATAGTTTAATTATGATTCGATCATAGTGTTTGATTTTCACATGATGATTTATGTGAGAAATCATGTGATAAGTCTTTGGCACATTAAAGTGCATTGACTTTCGCATGATTATTTATGTGAAAATCTTTGGGACATTAATTCACACAATAGTTTATGTGAAAAGTTTATCACTTTACTATACATGTGTAATTTTTTAAAAATTTCTTGTTTAGTTCTCTTTCGGTTAGTACATAAGAACGTGTTTGTGACCTTTGAAAACATCTTCATTTGATATAAATAAAGTATTGTGTGAATATAAAACTTGATGAAATAAAATTCTGAAAGGATTTGAAATTTTAATTTTGAAAGGTTTTGGTATAATTTATGTGAAGTTCATGGTAAAAGAATGGTGTGGCATATTAGTTATACATAGACAATAAAAAGATGAAAAAAAACATTTATGCAAACAATAACATGGATTTTCATAACTATGTAATAAACATATATAATTTTAATTTAAGGTTTAGGGTCTTAAACCTATTTATGATTTATAAGGTTCATAGTTTTATGTTGCATTTCGAGAAGTGATAGGTTGTAATTTTAGAAATTAAATGTGCTGTGATTATTTCATTGATCTTAAGTAATTTCATAAATATTTTATTAAAATATTTTTATTCTATTAAGGAATGTCATAATTTAATCGCCCCTTTTTTTTTTGAAGACAAGGTTTTTATAAAATTTCAAAATTTTGAACGTCTTCATTTTATTTATCAACCTTGTATCAAGTGTTTTGAATTTTGAAATGCTTGAAAAGAATACCTTTTTTTTTAATATATTCAACATTTGTATTTCAAGATAAGTTTAAATACAATTCACATTAATATGTTCTCATCCATGGTTTATATATTCAAAATTTTGAAAATTGATAAAAAAATGTTTAATAAAAAATGTCAAAACATAAAACCTCTTAATGGTTGAAATAAATGAAATGAAAAAATAAATGGTCTTGCAAGGGAAAAATATTTGAAATGAAATATAAAGTTTATAACACCTTGTAATTTTTACATTTACATTTTACATGATAAATAATATAATCCATTAACATTGTAATAATTGTGCCCAAATGAATATGACGCCTAAATATTTGTACATGATTTATTTGTCAATGGGTTAAAAATTTTATGTTTGTTATTTTTGCAAAAAAAAACACGTTTGAATTTTTTGTCGATAAAAGAATAATCAATGTGAAAAATGCGATTATGTAGATGATTGGAATGACCAACATTCTTATAAAAAAATGTTGAAAATGTGATTTAAAAAATGGATGAAAATTCAACATGTGAAGAAATAAATTTAAATGTGTTTCAGGTAATAATGTGAAATAATGAGTTTACTGCATAAATGAGAAAAAATTTAAGTTGGATAAAAATACATATGAATCACAATATTAAGAAAACTTTTTTTTTAAATGTTGAAAATACTCATTGTGAAAAAATTTATAAAATGATTATAAAAATTTGAAATAAAGCAAAACTCACTAAAAAAAACTCCATATTTGAGGTTATAATAATGTTTATTACATTTCACATGATGTACAATTGTTTTTTTCAATTTTCACAATTAAACATGCAAAATTATATATTAAAAAATCAAAATTATTTAAAACCATGCACTTGAGCATTAAATTTTAAAAAAATCATTTTAATGTGCAATGTCATTTACAAGCATTAAATCCTATGTAAGTTTATTAGCTCAAACAACTTTTATTAACTTTAACAACATATAAATTTTATATTTCATTTAAAATTTGATATGCAAACCAAGTCTAATAAATATATGAAAAAAAAAATTGTCTTTTATACATATATTTTTCTTTAATTATACAATTTAAACTTTAAAAATATTTCATGACATTTAGTATAATCATTAATAATCAACCAATATTTACAAACACATTTCAAAAATTATATGATAAATGTACTATTGAAGATGGGATAAAAAGAAATATGCATGTGTTTTATATACTTTTTAAAATCATTTTTCATTAAATTTACATCTTTTGATATTACAAAACTTGCATTATAAATATAACACACCACATTAATAATCCAATAAAAATTCAATAAACATTAAATGAAACCATGATTTTTTATTTTGATATAAAATCAATTACAAACATGATTCATCATATATTTTAATTGTGTAAAATTTCACACAAAAGATGGTTGGATGTTGGATGGAACATCCAACATATATGTTAATTGTTTTTTTGTGCAAGATTCGCTATAAGTGAGCACAAAAAATAAATTCATCACATTTTGATTTGGATTTTATTTTTGCAAAATTTCAAAAACACTTTTCACATTTAATGTTAAATACTTCTTGGATTACTCATAATTAATGCAATATCAAATTCTTCAAGGAAAAACATTGTTACGTACACATTGCAAATGATATTTCATTTAAAACAAAGAACAAACATAAAGTTTTAACACAACACATGTGTGTTAACTATAAAAAATAATAATGATATGTATTTCCCAAAAGATTCAACTTAATGACAAATAAATTTGAAAAGATTTAAAATTTATCTTACACTTTATTCAATTTTTTTGACATGAATGATGTGTACATTCAAGATATTATAAAACATATGACATATATTGCACCAAAAAAATACATTCAAAAACACATGCCTCAAAAAACATTTCAAATTGAACACATATATTTGGTCCAAAAAAATTCAATTGTTCATATATTCGAATTGACCATTATTCAACACATGGTTAGTATTTTTTTGTTTAATGGTGAATTTAAGCAACTTAGTTATTTATCAATAAAATAATGAAATATTGATCTTGAGTTTTTAAATTTTTCCAATTACAATAACAATCTTGAAAAATAATATAATGCTTGAACATTTTGCCACTTGTTGCTATTGTTTTTAGGACCACATTACCAATATAATTTCATAAATTTAAAGGAATAAACCTTGATGATAACACACACAATTTTTAATCACATTTTTTCAGTGATATTAGTGAAGGTTCATTATGTTCAACATTTCATCAATGGTATTTTTATGGATTTTATTTTCAAAACAATAAAAATACAAAGAAATGCTTTATTGAATTTTTTAAGAAATATATTTTGAATAATATCATTAGAAATTCACAAACTATAGAAAAGTGCTTGAAATCAATTTGTAGTTCAAACAATTGCCATCAATTAATGCTAGATCTTTCCAAGGATGATAGTTAATGATGCTATAACAAGAAATTCATTTTTAAAAATTTACTTAATAGACATTAACTAATGGTCCTAACATTTTTAAACATGGATTATATTACTTATATTTATGTAATTGGTTTTGTTGTCTCATTCCAATTTCATTTCAATCATTTTTAAAAATGAAACAAATAAACAAGTGTTGCCAATTCACAATTAAGGAAAGACTTGTACGATTGATGAATCCTTAGTGAGAACAACTATTTATGCTTTGTTATAGTAAGCCTTCGTCAACCCATTATCATTAAACAAAATGAAAATTCCTCTTACCAAGCTTACCGCATTCCTAGGTGGAACAAGCCTTACTATATATATATCGATATTATATTGTGATATGAAATGATTAAATAATATAATTTCGAATATTAATATTCATTCAAATTTAATACAGATTCAAATATGACACATTCTTCTCCCTTTCAAGGTTTCAGAATGATATAAAGGGGAAATTAGTGCTAACTACAAACCAATGGAATGCATGGGTGGCCAGAAAACATACCATTGATGGCTTCCCCTCTTTGAACTTTCACTCCCCTACAATTTCCCGCCTGGCTGCCTGCCATCAACCAGTGTCCAGCTTTGGTTTGTGCTGCATTGAAGCTATGGTATCTGGAACCAAAACCATTTAGGCAGTCATGATGCCACACCGAACTCCCTCCTATTGCTGACCATGTTGTTTCTCAAGCTGGCACAAGTGCTCAATCCCCACCCATCCTCCCTTCCTGTGAAAGATGAATACCACTTGCTGCAGTGCGCAAGGAATTAGGGTTACATTAGTGTTGGTTGGGCGAGGGGATTCGAACTTCAAGAAACATCACCACAGTGCAAACTGAAGAGTCACTTCGCCTCATGATCTGACTGAAGTGACTAGCAGACACAAATTACCTTCTGCTATGCATCATCACTGATTGTATGAGGAAAATTTGGAATAGTATTCTGACATCTCCTAAAATGCTGAATGATTGACTGAGAACACAAAGAATGGTTGGTGGTACTAAAAGGTCTCTAGAACTATTACAACAGTAGAACTGTAGATTGCAAAAGCATGTCAGCTATGACATGCATTATTTCTCACTTAAACATTAGTGGCAGGATCAAGAGCAAGCCCACCAGAAAAGAGGACTACAGCAGATGACAAGAGAGTGATCTGCAATCCAATAAGAGATTTGAGCAAATCAGTGTCCTCTTAGTTCACCAGCTCATGGACAAAAAATATTCCAGCAGTTCAAGATCCAGTTGCACATCTTCTATCTGTATGTCTCAAGTAGTTCATAAGGATGGCATGATGTCAAAACTGTGACTTGTCAAGATCGTCAAAGAATGCGTGCTGAAGAGCTGCCTTGGCAGAGATGCGCTTTGCAGGGTTGATTTGCAACATGCTCTGCAATTCAAATTTCACCCATTCAAGCTTTGATATAGTCAGTTTTCTCACTTGATCTCATCACTCACACACCACTGTAAAAGCCATGGTCCTCACAGCAACACGAATTCCTGGACTTGTAGATCTAGCTTACAAAAGAGGGAATGTAACTTACAGAAAGGAGATTGACACCCTGCGGATCTAGGTCAGGCACAACTCTTGAAATGTTTTGAGGTTGCCAGTGGGGATAGTCATGCCAGTCTCTAAGTGTACTGACTCCTGGCCAGACCTCCTCTGTGGGGGTTCCCAGTAACCTGCATAATCCAGTGTAAATTTATGAAATTGGAATTGGGAGTTAGGGTGAGCACAAGTGCTTGCTTGCCAGTAGATTGGGCAGCATTCTTGACTTAGGATAAACTGAAAAATTAGACAAAAGTGGTTGGATGTGTCACCTGAAAATGTGAAGCAGCTGCTGGAGCTCCGAGTCTCCAGGAAACAGAGGTGATTTGCAAGACAATTCAGCTACACGCAAAGCAATCCAGGAAATAGCAGTAAATCTTCTGTGGTTTAAGCAAACAGGATGAACAACGAGACTTGTTGATAGTCTAGAGCAGCTCAATACTTTGCAGACATGACTAAACTACTTACCAAAAATACATCCCACAGACCAGATGTCCACGGGTGTTGAGTAATGACTTGCTCCTAGCAGAACTTCTGGTGCCCTGTACCAGAGAGTAACAATCTGAAACACCAACCACGAAATACATAGCAGAATCAGACACTGCCACTGCATGACACAAAAGGGTCCCTGTTAAAAGACTTGCTACTCTAAGATGCTGTGTATGGGAGTAAAGAACTGGAAGACTACCTCATGAGTATAGCTCTTGAGAGGAACAGTGAAGGCTCTACCCAGCCCTAGATCAGCAATCTTGAGAAGCCCTTTTTCTCTGTCCACTAGAAGGTTTTGTGGTTTCAAATCCCTGTCAAGAATAACCACATCTTAGAGAAGGAAGTTTCTCCTTCATTAAGTAGACTTCAGGGCATTATGCACCCAAGATAGTCTCTAGAGATATGAAATGGAAGTCTGCGTGCTCTGCTGCAAAACTCTGAGATGACAAAGCACACATTGTGATCAAAATTGGGTACGCAAGTGGTGAACTAAGTACCTGTGCATGACACCATGACTGTGGCAATGAGCAACCCCTTTGCACAACTGGTACATGAAGCTCTGTACCCCATCAAGTGTCAGGTGTTCAGCCACAGCAAGGAGGGTAAATTTCTTTAATATGAGAACAGACAGATAAAACTAAAACTCATGTTACACAAAAAAAATTCACCTACCATGCACCTGCAAAAATATAAGATAGGATTTTGTAACTTGCAAGGAAAGTCACCTTGATAATGCTTGTTGGAAGGGGATTCTTATTACCCCTTCCATGTGAATCAATGTACTTCTTGAGGTCTGTGTCAAGGTACTCAAAAACTAAGTACAGCAATGGTTTCCCCTTCTTGTCTATGTGCTCCACACATAGCAATCTGCATAAGAATCATTAAAAAACAAAAAGATTACTCCCCCAAGTGTGAATAAAAAGTACTGATTCTTTGCACAATTTTCACACATCATCACCTTCAATCCAAATTGCTTTATTGATGATTGTATGAAAACACATCTATGCAATTGAGCAGAAGCAATGGCAGACCCACCAGCTTCCACTGCAGCATTCTCTATTATTCTTTATTATCTCATTCTGATCTGACCCACATGTGATTGTTTCCGTGTGATCCTCCACAGAACATTCTGCATTTCTATCTGCTTTTTGAGATGCAATCTCAGATCACTACAGAATGAAATTCCCTAGGTCTCATCACTCTTATGAGCTCGTCTCTTCATAAAGTCTTGCAAGGAGGCCTACCTGACAACGTAGATACTTTGAGAGAGCATCTGCAAGAGGGAGACTTCACGCAGCGCTGTGCTGGGCACGCCCTCTTCCTCCATATCCAGCCTCGTTTTCTTAAGAGCCACCAAGCGCCCCGTTTTCTTGTGCCGCGCTTTGTAAACTTTGCCGTAAGTTCCCTCGCCGACCTTCTCGAGCTTCTCGTAGTTCTCCATCGTCGAGCTGAAAGGTCTAGAAGCCCAGGAGATATTGACACGGCCCGGGACGCTTTGCTTCACGGATGTGTTGTCACGATGAATGCGCGGTAGGACCAAATTCCCTCATGCAGCTTGGAGGACGACTTCTGGTCGACTTCCTCTGGAGACGCAATGCCTAACATCATCGCCGTTCTTGACAACGCAAAGCAGAGATATGGCTAGGAATGCCGCACTGACGAGCTTCAGAACGCTTTCGTGGGTAAACGCATGTCCGGAGAAGAAAGGAAACACTCCGCCAATACATAAAGACGGTAAAAAGCTTCACCGATACAACGAAGAAGGAAAGAAACGCGAATGAAGAATATGAAGGGAATCGGATTCCCTAGAGACGACGCAAGGAGAAATTCGATGACATATATAGGGAGAGAAGAACCAGAGCCAGTACCACTGACAGCATCATCGAGTTTCTGTTTCTTGATGATCTTTCTTCCTATGTTGTAGAGCTTCTTCGTGTTTTCCTTCTACTTCCACATAGGCGCTTCTGAAGAGTGACAATAACAGATTGCCATTTCCTGGTATGTATCGGTCGCTCTTTCTTTCTGCGAATAGAGCTTGTCAAAGGTCTCGGAAGCTTGATTGAAAGAAGAGACGGAGGTGTACAGAGGCCAGAGCTAGAATCTTGCAACTACCAATATTACGCCTCCTTACTGACCAAATCACGTGGAAAAATAAGTTCGATAGAGGGCAAGAGCGCGACAGAGAAATCATTCCACAGATGGTGAACAAGGAAGACATCAGGAAGGAGAGGAGAAGATCATTACGTGATGCTGATTGTCGATGATTATCAATTAAACAGATTAATACACTTCTTCAAATTCCCTGTTTCCAGAGATAAAACCATCGCAAGGAACTAAAGCCGTAGAAGATTGATGCCATCTTGGTTCTATGTTCGAGCCCCTCCCCCTCCCTTGCGACGCTTCCACAAATAGCCTGGCAGGAGCAACAGGCAGCCGTGGCAGAAAAAACAGGAAAACACAAAAACAAGACAAAAGAGAGAGAGACAGAGAGAGACAGAGAGAGAGAGAGAGGGGCCAACAACACAAATACAAGAAAGGCTTTCTTAGTGTTTTAAGGCGTTTTTGGTGACATAAAAAGGAGGCCAAACAAACACAAACAACAACAACAACAACAACAGGGAGAAAGAACTCACAAGGCACAAAATGCTTGCCGGGGAAGCAGGCAGCGTCTTTGTGGAAACAAAAACACACACGTGAAGAAGGAGAAGGAGAAGAAAGAGGAGATCACCACAACGACAGAGGCAGACGGGGATGAACAAACAGGATTAGCATAATACACAAAGATTAGTATTAAGATTAGTGCTCTAATCAAGATTAAGGATTCTCGCGTATGTCCCAATCCCGCCATCTTTTCTTCTTCGTCTTTCTTTTTCTTTCCCGCCTTTGAAATTCAAATGCAAGTGTGCCAATCATTTGGGCTTGTGTACAGTAGGTAAATGGGATATGATATGAATTCTGTCTTTTTCTTTCACCCTCTCATTACACAGTACACAGGGCCAGCTTCACCACATGCTGCTGCCTGTGGATTAATTAATTAATTAATTAATTAAATTAAAATTTTGTCAGTTATGTTCAGTAATAAGAATATTTTTTACAATTTGGTATTATTATATACTAAATAATGATTCAATGCTATTTTGTTTGGCATTTTTTTATTAATTACTCCCACAAAAAGGTACTTACATGTTGAAAACAAAATTAAAATTTTGTTTTGCTTTTGAAATTCTCATCATGTTTGTTTCTAGTGTAAGAGCATCTACAGCAGCGGTGCTTAAGTATGTGACCCTGCGAATATATATTTCACATCCAAGTTTAGTTATATACGTACTCTTTTGCAACCCCACCCATAAAACTGAAACTGGGACAGCGGGGGATTACTAATAGCAAACCACCCGGACCAATCATTATGATGAGCCAATCAGAAACACTGAACAGCAGTTAGATCATAAGTATTACATTCGTACAGTGAATTTTCTTCATCCCATTTTACTGAGCACCACAGGAGATGCTCTAAGTTACAGTATTGGGTATTATTATTTTCGAAACCAACAAGTGTTCCCACCAATGTTTCCTCCAAATTTGGTGCATGAAAGAATTGCACTCACAGGCAAGCTTCCCTTTCCACACATGCTTGGGGATTACTTAATTAAGATTTTGTCAGTTATGTTCAGTAGTAAGAATAATGTTACAATTAGGTATTATTATATACTTAATAATGATTCAATGGTATTTTTGTTTGGCATTTACTATTTAGGTATTAATACTCTCAAAACAGTACATGTTGAAAACAAAATTTTATCTTTTTTGGCTTTTGAAATTCTCATCATGTTCCTAGAGTAAGTTTTACAGTTGGGTATTATGGGAAAAAATATATATTAGAGCAGGTTTTTAATGCTCGGTTAGAGCTCTCGACCATTGGCTTTACTAGAATTGGGCCTCTACTCAGCTCCACCTCACAAGGGCCCTTATTTTGGTAATGCCCATGGCCAAGGGCTTAAACTAAGCAAAGAATAAACCATTGCAGGGAAATGACTTCTCAAATTCCAAAGTACAACTAACAAACAAATGTATACCTAGCCATTGGAATCATGATATTTGTGTGTATGTGTACATTGTATGGAATAGACTTGAGTAGCCTACTGAGCAATGTGAGGTAGAACAGTTTTGATCAACAATTAGCACCATACCCTTCGATGCAAAAGGGGAATTGACAAAATTGGTACCATGCAATTTGATTTGTTGCATGATTTCCTTATGGTTTTGATGATCAATGCAATGGGCACATGTTACAACCAGTGTGTGTGTGTGTGTGTGTGTGTTTTTTTTTCACTTCTCCATTTTAGCTGAGTTGGCTATACATTAGCCCCTCATTGACTTGAAATTGCCACATGGGCATCTTAGGTGTCAAATTGCCCAACTACATTGTAAGGAAGAAGTATGTAGTTCTTCAATAATTTAGGGGAAAAAGTTGGTTGGATATGATTTGTTATAGGAGAGTTTTTTGAATAAGTTTTGGGGCTACAAGGGCTCAAGTATTTTTTTAATAACTAATAGGTTTTGTAGACCCAAAATTTGTTTGAAGGTATAGGAGAAGGGCTTGTGTATGGGACCTTCCAAATTTGAGATATGCCCTAGTGTCGCAACCCCACTTTGAGAGAATGTGAGAATGAAACTCACACTCCCGAAATGGGGACTTGGGAGTCTTTCGAGACTTCCAAAATTTTAGAGTTCAATTACAGGGGTCAGAACACCTCACATTAGGGTGCTTTTTACATCATTAGAAAGTTATCGAAGTGTAAATGTCGAAAATGGGTTCGCATGGGCCATTTGGACATCTGCAGCACAAGTTATGGCAAAAAGAAAGGCCGAGAGTCAAACTCAAACTAGCAATTTGACTTCCGACCATTAAAAGTTGGGAATCGACCCAACCCCGATGTGTGTAGGTGGATTGCGATGCACCATTGGAAAGCTCTTGAGGAGAACTACAAGTTTGCTTTAAACCTCATCTTAATCGGAGGTCTAAACAAAGAATTATGATCTCGCAAGTCCCAAAAACCCAAACCAGGACAGTTTTGGGACTTCCCATTGGGAGTCCCAATACAAAAAGTCATTCGGATGTGGGTGCCGCGGAGAGGCACAAAGTCTACTATATGGAAGAAGGTGATGGCTTCCCCTGAGTCCGAGCTGTGATGAATCTTGTGAGTCCGAAGTTGCCTGTGGCTTGTCCTAGCACTAAAGGTGTTCCAGAATGTGAACTAACCAACTTGTTGGTTGGTTTGATGCAGGTTCGAATAAGTAAGTGAAGCTTGTCACTATTTTTAGTCCCATCCCGAAGCTTCAACACGCCCCTCTACCCCTTTTAGTGTTGAGGGCTGGGAGTGTGCCCCGAATTCCTCACAATTCCGTTGTTTGAATAGCTTAGGCCCATTTTGGGCTTAACTAAGAACTTGGGAACGTGTCACCTAGGCTAGGAGGCCAAGGATCAGGGTGAAAATCTAGAAGGTCCCATACGCAGGCCCTTAACCTATGTAAAGTGTCATCTATTTTTTATAGATTATAAGATTTGACAGCTCTTATTTGTCATCACCTTCCATTGTCAAATTTCACCATTTCACAACCTTTGTTGTTACACCAAAAATGAAAAGTCCTTTGTGTCACTTTTGTTAAAAGTGGAATGCATGACATTTGCAAAAGTGGATTTCACAATGCAAAAGGTTTTGAATTTGAAATGGAATTCATTTATGTCAATTGTATCATCTTTCTATCTCTAGGTGTTACATTTCTTTTTGTTTTCTCAGTGTTACATATTTGTTTTTGGTTGTGTGCATAGTACTGTTGTTGTTTCATCGTGCTTTGGAGGTTTCTGTTGTTTATTTTTTGGTTATGTGCGCAATAGTGTCGCTTCTTTGTTGTGCTTCAAAGATTTTTATTGTTTATTTTTGGTTGTGTGTGTAATAATGTTGTTTTATCATGTTTCAGGATTTTTTCTATTGTTGCTTATTTGTGAGTTTTTCACCTTGCCACCCTGTTGTGCTCTAAGTTTTAATATTATAGCCATGTTTATGTTTCATTGTGCAATATTCGTGGGTTCAATTCAATTGTAGCTTCTTTTACATCACAAGTGTTATTGCATGCATTACAATTGTTGTATCATCGCCGATTTTTCTACATCACAATTGTTCATGCATCATTGATTTTTCTACATCACAAATGATCTTGCATTGCTAATTTTTCTACAACATGGAGTCTGTTTTTTTGTGTGTAACTTGTGTTGTTTTTAATTTTTGTGTTTTTGTGTTTTTTACAGGTTTCTCAATTTTGTGATTACAACCACATAAACATCGTGCGTGCAATTATGTCCTACATGGATGTATACCTTGTGTTTTTTTACGAATTCTATTTGTTTTGTTGTGTGCATTGATTTTAATGTCAATTTGTTTTGTTTTGTAAAACCTATAGTTCATTTTCAATGTGTATTTCTATGGCATAGGTGTTTGTGTGGTTACAACCACAAGCAGTGTCATGTACATTATTCTTTCCCTTTTGTTTTTATGTTTTTGTACCATGTCTAATGGTTTTCCTGTTAATCTTCCTTCTGGTTTTATTTTTGACGTTAATAATTTAGTGTGGTCAATTGATGTTTCTCACATCTTTGTTGATTATCGTTGTAATGATGAATTGTTTATCAATTCTTGTTCTGTGATAGAAAATGTTTTTCAATTTCATGTGTTGTCTCCTCTTAAATGTAATCCTAATCTATTTGGTCATTTTTTTCATCCTTACATTTATTTAAACCTTGATGAATATGATATTCCTTCTAGTTCATGTTTTTCAATTGATTTTTTTATGCATCCTTCTATAATTAATGTTGTATATTTTACATCTGATTTTGTTCTTTGTCCTACTTTTATCAATGTGTTTTCATTTGATTCCATTTTTTGTTTTACCTATGTTCTTGTGTTTTGTGCATTTGCTTATGTTCTATATCCTATTTCTATGAATGTGTGTTTTGCATCTGATTTCATTTATTTATCCTACCTTTGTTTATATCTTGTCCATATGATTATCAGTTGACTACTACCTAAGATTTCATGGTTATTGGATTTCATGTTGGGGAAAGGACAAACCATGACTCTCTTATTAAGGATCTTCCTCTAAAAAATCATTTTTTGGATCTTGATGAGAGGGAAGTTGAAAATGTAAACAAAGGAGGTCGAAGAATCAGCAAGCATGTTGAACTTTGGGCGAGAAATGTGTTTGATGACTATAATTTTTTTTGTGGTTTTGATACAACAAGATCAATCACAAATCTTTCAAAAGATGAATCTTTTATAAAAGATCTAGTTAATATGCTTTCATCTTTTGTTTCGCAAGTTGCAAAAAAAGATGGTAACCTGTATTTTCCAATTGGGTAACTTTTACCCACCTATGTTTTAAATTAAATTTTTAAAAAAATTTTGCAATTGTGTTTTAGGGTTTAGGGTTTTATGAAAATTTCCCAAATCCTAAAATTGTGTACATAGTTTTTTATAGTTTTTTTTCATTCTAATTCTTTTTTGCCTTTGTAGTTTTTCTATTTGGAAGATCAAACAAAATTTTCTTCTATAAAAAAACACAACAATTTTTTTGTTTTTGCTTTTTTTGCTTCTATTTATTATTATTTTTTTTTTCAAATTATGCAAGGCATGCTACAACCTTCTATGTTGTAGTTGTTATTCAGAACCCTAAACCTAATTATTTTCCTTATTATTTTTTATATTTTCAATTATTATTTATTGTTCTAATTAGCTATTCTATTTTGTAGGAATCATGTCGTTGGTTGTTTACATTTTCATTTTTATTTTTTTGAAGTATCAAATATCTTATAAGAAGAAAATTGGACGTTTAATAAGGCTGAGGCAGTAGAAATGGATTGTGGAATTATGTAAAACCCTTGTTGTTCCATTTAATATTTTCATAGATGCAAGGTATCATCAAGTGAAAATTGTTGGTGATGAAGCAAGTTTGCAATCTTTCAATATTGGGTCTTAGTAAAACTATCAAAAAGTCAGATGTTTTGTTTGTTCAAGAACAATGCAGAATGTTGGCATAAACAATGTGTCAACCTACCTTCCCATTTGGTTTAAACCAACGATTCAAATTTTTTGAATGTGAATTTTTTTCATAAGGGGGTGTTTTGAATTTCACACTGTGGATTTTAATGAGTTCAGTTTGTTGTTTTTACCAACTAGCATTGTTATGAAGTTTTGTCAGGGCATTTCCAAAAACTTGAAAATAGACATAACCCGATGTTCTACAAATTGACATTGACCTATAATTGATTACCCAATTTTTGATGTGATTGAAATTTCTAAAGAACTTGTTCATTGACGTCTATATCAACAGCCTGGTGAGAAATCAAGTCCACATCCATTATTTTTATGTTTTAAACATGGACGTCTTAAGTGGAAGGCTTCTCATGAGGTATGATTTATGACTATTCCTATTGGTTGTAATTAGCTTTGTTTGATTATGGACAAACTAATCATCAATTTCCATGATTTATGCAAAAAAATGTTGTCAAACAAGAACAATCAAGGTGTTGGAATTACAAGAATGGAAGAGGCATTTGTACCTTGTGAATATGGTATGGAGGTAACATGCCACATGGACCTTAATTCATATGGCCAGTAAGTTTCTAAACCTTTTTTTTATTTGATTTATTTGTTTTTTTTTAAAAAGTGGCAATTTGTTTTTGTAGGTATAACTAGATTGATAAGCATTTACATGATAGGGCAATGCAATGGATTATTTCTAGTGAGTTCAAATTTGGTTAATTATTGCATTTTGAAGAGGCTTTCAACAAGGAGAAGGTTGCCTATGAAAAGACTAATGTAGATGGATGAAGAGGAAAACAACTTAGTGTTCTTTTTTTATAATTTTATAATGTTTTCTTTCCTTATATAATTTTTGATTTTGGAGGTTTATAGTGATTTTGTTGGAGAAGCGCATTTTGATATTTTTGGTGTTACTAGTGCAATGATTGGTTGGTGGTATTGGTGTTGTGTCTGATGGTTTGGTTGGAGGTTTTCCTATCATTTGGGTTCATGAGTCTTCCATTGCTATTGCATTTAGAGGACCTTTTTTTAACATCCTTACTAGGGTTCCATATTCTAGTTGTAGTGTTACTATTGGCTCTATTAATCAGGAGAAGATTGTCAGTCAAGTTCCTAGTGCATTTGGTGTTGGTTCTATGGATCAAAGGAAGAATGTGGTGCAAGTTGGAGATTTTGGCATTGGCAAATTTCACGAATTTAGATTTGTGATGGATTTAGAAGATTCATTTTCGAACACCATGTTTGAGAAAAAGCTACCCAAGTATAAGGATCGGTTGGATACCATTTTTTTGTGTCACCTTCTTGAAATAATCAATGTTAACACTACTTCCAACCATGTATTTAATCATTTGCAAAATTGCCCTATTACATATGTAGTTGATCTTGACTCTCTCCCAAGCTGGTTAGGAATACCAAATGTAGGTCTAATTTTGGTTCATTTTGGATGTTTCATACTTTTGACAAACTTCATTTGATAATTTTGATTCTTGTTTGTAACATTTGCATAATAAAGGATTAGGGGGAAAAAAAGTGGGAAGGATCTAAAAATTAGGTTAATGTTTTGGATCCACGAGGATGCCCAAGGTCTTGTGTTGGGTTGTTGGGAGTTGGGGTTGCCATGGTGTTTGCTCATGAAAGGGGGTTAGGCAAGTGGTATCCAAGACACATGAACATTGAGAGAACTAATCCACAATCTTTCATCTTATGAATCTTTACTTTGAACATCTGATTCCAATAGCCAATTCATAGTTTTCTTCTTATGAATCCTTTCTGCATTTGATTTTAGCATAGTGACTACAAATTCAATATTTTGACCTTGTGATGTTGAATTTGTAATTTTGCCACTTTGACAAATTAAAGGATTTTTTTTCTATATATTTTGCTTCGAAGTTTCATTGCCTTTGAAGAATATTTTCATACCTTGAAATAGAAAATGAAACATTGTAAAAATAATTGTAATATATATATATATAAAGAAAAAATGGAAATTTGAATTAATTAAATGAATTAAAATGCAATAAAAAATTAAAAATTTAACTGAATAATATTAATTATAGAAAGTTAAAATGATTTTAAAAATTAAAAATTAAAATCAAAATCCAAAAAAAACAATCAAATTAAAAAAACAGCTTGGCAAGTACCTTTTGCCCCATGTAAGTTGCTTTGAAAGGCTATCAAAGAATCTTTCGACCAAGAGAGGGTACTAAAAATACAAAAAGAAAAAAACAATGGTGCTTTTGTTTATGAAATCACCATATCCAAAAACACATGGATCATGCAAAAGACAGTTGTAAAGTTCACATCCAACTTCAAGCTTCCACACCATACTAGGTTCTATTTTCATTCCAATTCTAAATTGTTACTCCACAAAGGAAATATGCATGGTGAAAATTTTTTAAGGATTTTTTATTCTAGAACTTGTGTTGAGAAAAAAAAATCCTCCACAACTTGGTAATTGGGTTGATATCAAATGGTTTTTGTATTGTTAATTTAACATTTTTCTTCATGGGTAACTTTGAGAATTGCAAAATGAGCAACAAACCTTATTTAGGTTTTGGTTGCAACCAAGATCGAACATACACAACCCCAAATGCATCTATCAAATCTTGGGCTAGGAATTAGCCTTGCAACTTTATAATAAACTTACTAGTAACTTTTACACATTGTTGTTCCACAAATGCCACAATATTTTCATATGCATATTTTGTAACAAAACCAACTACCTTCATTTAATCTACAAATGTGGTTCAAATATGATGCCCAACAAGCTCAAAAATCAAGTGATTTGTTCCTATATTAAAATTTGTCATCCAATGAAAAGTTGTGTGTCCATGAACAAAATTGATCAAAGAATGAAAATTAATGTACTCATCACCTTGGAAACAAAAGTGGTTATCACAATACATCCAATATACCTCCCCTTCACAAATTTTGACAATTGTTATGAAATCACATTAAAAAATGTCACATAGTTTGGCAAATTTGATAAAAAAATGGATTATATTCAAAAATCACATAATCACATTCAAACCCTAACAATTTTTCTACATCAATCAACAAACACAACTTAGATTTGGCAGAGGCCATCATGGGTGCATCCAATGTCATCTTCATGAAAAGAAAGTGAAATTTAGACAACAAATGTTTGACAAGACTAAGGATAGATATCCATCTAGTTTGGATGTTCCACAATCTTTTGTAGTCCTTCATTTCATTGATTTCTACTGATTTAATAAACTTTCAAATGTATCTTGAAACTATGTCTGAAATAAACATACAAACATTGTAAAAAACCTTAATGTGAAACACTAAAGGTAGGTTTGAAAGGGTTTATATTGCCAAATTTGTCCAATGAACAATACAATGCACACCAATAACAAATGAAGCATGTTGGTGTTGGACTTGAATGTTAATTCCAAATTTGAAGCCTTGTAAGGTATTGACCCCATTAGCACCAAAACAAACTAACCTTGAAGCAATATTTTTTTTCTTCAAACCCTCTTATGTCATCAAAGAGTTCATGATCAACAAAGTTTAGCCATGTTTAGAAATCACATGTAGCACATTCAACAACAAGGGTATGTGATATTAATCTTGCACAATGTTACCATGCATAGTTGCCCAACTTGCATTATCCATGGACATGACTTTATCACAAGTATTAAATACAAACTTGGCATTTTGGAAAACAACATTTGTGACCTTTCTCACCTCATTTTGTATGTGTTTTTATCATTTCCTAATAAGCCTCGATAGACCAATGTTTTTTGGGGATAGTTCTTCCCTTTTGCCATGCCCTGTGGCAAAGTAGTTAGAGCTCATTTGACAAACTCCTAGAAGCTGCTCACTAACAATGTAGTTATGATATCTTCCCAGAAAATACCATGCCCTAGCGCTTTTGAATTGACCAGCACACCCGTCATTCCACACAACATGTTGCTTCATCTGACAGCCCTTGGACTTAAGAAACTCCTAATGCAATTGAAATGCATGTTGGACTAATAAGGTATCCTGATCTTTTCCATCTGATATGTAATAGTGCACCTCTTTAAGGATTCTGGTCTTGTCCATGACTAGGCCATAATGAGGATTTTGTCAATAGGAAATGTGAACAAGGACTGTCATCTGGAACAAAAACCAGTGCATATCCTAACCAGTCAAAAATTGAGGTCAAATGAATGCAAATTTTCACCCAAAAGAAAAGCACCAATTACAAACTACCTATTTGAGTTTTGTGATTCCCAGTTATAATGTATGGATATTACCTATAAACCCCAGCAAAGATTATAGGATTTTTAGAAGATTGTAACCTCAAGGAATTTCAACCTCCAGAAAGTGCTGGCCAGACTGAACCATCACCCACCAAGCACACCATGCAGGATGGAGGGTGTGTGGATGGCAAACACTTTTTCATTGTGTTGCTGTCCTATGGCTCTAACCATGGTGGTTAACTATGCACTACCCATTGACATGCCTTGTAGCCATCAAGTTCCTTACCTCATTAGCTACCTACATAGTGAACATTTACATTCCCTGAGTACATTCTTACATAGAAAGTGCAAGGGGAAGTAGGAGTACACATTGAGTATACCAGTGGGAATCCAGTTTTGCGGGATCTAGTTTTGAGTACACACTTGCTCACACAATCAGGAACAATGCATACAATCACTTTAAGTACCCAAAAGGATACCAAAGACATGTCTTTGAAATAACTGACGCCAGGACATATGTCCTAATCCTCTTCCTGTTTTCGGGTTTGAACTTTGAACCAAAGACCCACTTACCTGCAAGCACCCCAGCATGACATGCTGCCAAAACTGTGCTTTGTCCAGACAATTTGACAAGAGAATGAGGCCAGCTATGTTGGGAAACAAATTGGAGTAAAGTAAATTTCCCTATTCAAATGCACAGGTCCAAGCAATCACATGATTAGTGAGACAAGACCTAAAAAGAAAAGCAGAAAATGGAATTCAAGTGCCCACCACTGCCCTCCAAATGGCGTACACGTGTAAGCGAGGAAATCTCCCTCTTCTGAAAGGTTGTACCCTCCTCTTGCATCTAAGACTCAGACAAATATCCACTAGCAATCTCCCTCTTCTCAAAGGTTACACTCTCCTCTTGCATCTAAGACACAGACAAATATTCATTAGCAACCCTATGCTCTGGCAAAATGGAGTATCAAACAGAGTCTATGAGTTATCAAATCTGAAAATCAATTGGTTTTTCAGTACAGGTTCTCTCTGCAGTCTTGAGCTTCTGCAGAATTGTTGAGGAATTGGGTGAGCCAGATCTCCTTGTTGAACGGACTTTGGTTGGAGAAGGAGACTGCTCTTCAGGCTTTGGAACCTCTCCTTTCTCTGCTGAGGAGATCAGCCCACCTGGCCTGCACTCCTCAACCAATTCAGGCCTTGAACTTTCTGACAATTTGGTCGCACGAGATTTCCTTGGCGATCGTACTTTCTTTGGAGAAGGCTGCTCTTCAGGCTCTTTAACCTCAACTTCCAGTGGTGGGGAAATCAGGCCAACTGGCATGCACACTTCATCCAATTCAGACTTTCTGCTTGAACTTTCTAATGGTTTGGACACAAATGATCTCCTTGGTGACCGAACTTTCTTTAGAGAAGATGGTTCTGGATCCTCAGGCTTGTACTCATCCTCCACTTCAGGCTTTATGTTTAAACTTTCTTGCACCACTTCAGAGTCGAGATTTTTGAAGGACTGCAGCAAGTTTGGGTCCCTTGGTGGACATACTCCCTTTGAAGAAGTTTGCTGCTCTTCAAGCTCTGGAACCTCAACTTTCTGGGGTGGGCTGGTCAGGCTAACTGGCCCAAACTCACTATCCACTTCAGGCCTTGAATTCAAGCTTTCTGATGCTTGCTCAGACTGAAGAGTTTTCCGACCTACTTGCCCAGTTCTAGTTACACAGAGCCATTCCCGTGGTGTTGTGATGTCATCACCACCACTCTTGGGTATGTGCCATGATCCTGTTTCTGATTCCTGAAGCACCACCACATAGTTGAGGAAGCCAGAAAAATAGTGAGCCTCTTTCGCAAACAAAATAGCTTATCAAACATTGCCTTGTCAGATGCAAAGACTAGGCAACATGCATGGCAAACAAGGAAAAAATGGAGGCATCTAGTCTGAGTGATCATCAACCTGCATGACAGCTCACAGGCTACTGTTTCATTTCAGTGGTGATCACATTCAAACTCCAGTACTAAGGACGATGCAGTTGCCCAACCCTCCCCCAAGATTTGACCCCATGTACCCACATGGTTTTCAGTGATCAGCTGACCCTGTAATCCCTATTATAGTTGGGTTGCTATATATTAGGTTACATCTACCATGCTGTAGTGGTGATTTGAACCCATGCCACCATACGCTAGGTAGCCATTAGTTCCAACTACTTGGGCTATTTGCCTGATGCTTAGCCAAAATACAATAAGAACACATATTGAGGAGTACAAACTTATACATCACTTGACTCACACACAGTATCTCCTTCACCATCAATAACAGTGACTGGCTGCCATGACTCCCCACTAACTTCAGAAGCTTCTGACTGTTGTGACAGACACTCTTCACATATCATCAAGACACCCTGTTTTTTGGGGTAGGGTGGGGGGGATTCTGTAGCTTTTTGGACCCACCTGGATCACAATAGAATACGGTGGGGGCATGTGAAATATTGGATCCTTCCTGTTTAGAGTGAAGCGGACCTGGCAAAATCCAGCATAGAAACAGAAAATAAGTCAACTATTCCATTCCCCAAATGGACCAGACAAAAAATCTGACAAATTGGATCTCTCTTCGAAGCTGACAACATCCCACCTGGTGACGCTCCTTCCACTTGGGAAAGAACTCATTCCCAAGCAGCTGGAACAAATGATCCCGCATCTCATCATTAGTGACAAGCAAACATTTGTACCTTACTGCTGCATACAGCCAGTACCTGCAGGGTGTGCCATTGAAAAGGCTACCATCAGTCCAACCATCACTGTGCAATTACAGATTCACAACAAAAATTATTTGGCTGTCTTATGTACAACAATCCCACACTATCAATTATGAAAAATGAGAAACAAACCAATGTGAGATGTCATAAATGCATTACAGCTTTCATTCTTCAAAAGCAACAGTTCACATTCATCTAAATCTGTTCAAAATTACAACTGCATCAACAGCATCAAAACATAAAATAATGTAACAGAGACCAAATTACACAGAGGATCAGTGTACAACTTTGCCACTTATTAGTCCGGCTTGGCACATACCAATCATCATTAGAGCCAGTTGGTGTAGTGTAGATGCAGTTTGCATTTTGCCATCGGTTCAGCAAGCTCAAAGCGTTCGATGTAGCAGCAGCACCCCCTTTGGTACGTCTATGATGCAATAGTACAAGAGGTTCTCTTTTGGAACCAATCTTCTTCTGGATACCATTTACCACAGCATTGAGCTGCACATCAAGGAAACATCAGACACCCGGTTTCAAAAAAAACTGGAAGCCCTGCTCCTCCATATTAAACTTGAGAAATTTCTAACAAACCAACTTGCTCTCTCAGACCTTAGCTGCAAATATCAGCTGTAGAAATAACTGGTAAGACCGAAATGCCATAAAATGATACCCACTAGCATGGCGAATGCATGCAAGTCATAGGACACTAGCTCAGACTCAATCCACTACACATACATCAATGTGATTGTGGAGAGAAGCTCAACAAAAACATGAAATAACTGAACACATGCTACTCGTGGACACTCATCATTCTTTGTGCATTGTCATGCACCCCATGTATCAATGCTTGTTTATGGACAGTTTTGATTTTTGTTTGGACCTCGATTGTGCCAACAGCATCAAGCTTCATAATCTTATATAATCTTAAATTGAAGCAAGCTGCAAGCATGGAAATAAGGTAGACATAAGTTTACCTGAAAAAAATTGAAGCCTCCATCCCCAAAGTTTTGGTTGTAAAGTCCTACATTTGCAGCATCCACAATGGCATCAAATGGGCCATGCCGATCAAGCCAAGCCTGTGTATTCCCATTTGAGCACAAAAACACTCCAGCAATCATAACCCACACTTCCAAGTCCCCTGGCATAAGCATGCTATCTTCCATCACTGATTGATGACTGTCAAGCTATAATCCACCTATGTAGACAGCACATAATCTCACCTGAAACTTTCTAAACTCGTTATTCTTGGCCTCCCGTTGACATGCCAATGTGAACAAGGACTCTGCAAACATCTCTGTTTCTCTCGGATCAATGTCAATAGTCACAAGATGCTCCCCACAAGTTTGACATACACCTTCTTTGTCAAGCTGGCTGGATTTTACTTCCCATGATCCCTTTCCAAGCCATCCCAACCCATGCCAGCCACCTCCCCCCCTCTGCACAGCTTCCTTCACCAGATCTGTTCCTGGTAAGTTTGCCCATTTTGAATTTCCAGCATTTTCAGCAGCACTGCTAGTAAACCACTGCTCCACCACTCCAACTGTTGATGCTGAAAACTCTCTCACAGTGGTGCGAAGTCTATGGAGTAAACTGTACACTTTTTCTTCTAAGCCCATTTCAACACTTAGTTTCAGCAGGGCTTCCAATTCAGCTTCTTCTGGTTGAACACCGGCTGCACGCATGTGCTCATCAACCTCAAATGCCTTGTCCACAACCTTCATTTTGCAGTAAGTGTAAAGAGCTGGGCCGTATGACCTAAGTCTGAAAAAACCACAAATTCAAATACTGCATAAAAGAGATGACAAGATGCTCAGAAGCAGGCAGAAAACATAAGCTTCTACTGGTTAAGAGAATCATGAAATGTGCAATCAGTCTCAACATGTCTATGCAGTGCCCATTACACAAGGAATGGCTTAAAGAAAACTGAAGTGTACAGACAGGCAACTTCAGAAAAGTGCAGAATGAGCTATGATCATATGGCAGATCTCACAATGGACAACTCTCAAACAATCAAATACAAGAGATAATGAAACATTTAAGGCACCAGGAGATACTCTACCTGGGAGTGATCTTTGCCTCAGCCATCTGCTTGACCATATCAAAAGCAAGATCCCCATCTCCTTTGGCAACAGCCAAGCGGGCAACAGCAGTGAAAGTGGCTTCATTAGGTGGCACCCCTTGCAACTTCATTACCTCATAAATCTCAAAACCTCGTTTCAAGCACAATGCTTTCTGATCATCTGAGAGAACTACAACTTCAGCATTTTGATCACCAATCAGTTCCTTTCCATCACCTGTAAAGGTCAGCAGTAAGCATAAGTCCATAACTGCTGGGTAACACAAGCCCCATTGCTTCTGGTTGTGTTCATCTTCTAAACTCATGACAACTAGACTTCTCATGTATTGCCAGACATCCTTCTAGCAACAGCTTTCATTTGTGTGCATGTCAGCATACCATGACTGACAACTTGCTGAGCGTCTTTGTCTCAAGAGTGCAGTAAGGAACTGATTCACAAGTGTCAAATTTGGCAACTCCATCCAATAGTAATACTAGAAATTCAACATTAAATTTCTGCAAGGTAGCAACCAAAGACCTTGCTGACTGCGCTCATTGCCGCTCTTCCCTCGCTTCAGTACACCTGTGGCAGCTGATGAGCAAAGATACAAAACAACGTTGAAACTATACTGGTTGAAACTCAGAGCCCCTTCTGCCACCACCTTGTCATAAAGTTCAAGTGCCTGCATGACATTTGCATGCTTGGAGCACATGTCAAGCGAGTGTCGCAGGTCAGATGCTGCTGGATCTTTTCTCCTCTTGACTTTAGGTTCCTCCATAACCCCAGGCTTCATATTGGGTCCAGCTCGCTTGTGACTATCACCCCCATTCTGCATCTTCTCCTCGTGTTCCTGAGCCAAATGGCTCTTACTCACTGTTTCCTGCAAGGTCACTGCAACAACCCACAGCATTGTCCTGCCTCAGTGTCATCCAACAAAGTGTAACTGACTGTACAATCACACACATGTTCAGAGATCTTTGACAGCATCATGAAAGGCGTTGACTAAACATGTGCACCTGGCATTCCAATCAGAAATTCTGAGCCAATTTCTACTTGCCAATGTGTGATGAAAATGCCACCACCCTTTTTCTCTTTCTTATGAAAAGAAACTGCACCAATTTTTTCATCACTAGAGATGTGTTTTGCATGTGTACCAGAACTAAGGAATTTACTGCCAGAGACATAAGTGCGACGACTTCCACCAGAAGAACGTTGTTGTGTGCTGCAAGTTGAAGAAGAATATGACTTGGTCTGTCCAATTCCAGAAGCCTGGTACTTCGTTCTGAATTTGTTGAATGCACCACCACCCTTCCCAGCAGCAGCTGTAACTGAGTTGCTCCTAGCTGCTTTATCAGCTTTGCTGTATCCCTGTCTTTTTTTGTCCTGTGAACTTGTGTGCAAAGAATCTTCTTCCCTTTCACCACTTCTCTGAGATTTCGCAGCACCTGAACTCTCTCCTTCAAGATCACCTACTGAAGACAAAACAGAACAGTTCAGGATGATGGACAGTTTGTTGTTGTTGTTGCTGCTGCTAGTCCAAGTACATATCTATGTGATGACTGCAGAGAAAGAAAAACTCCACGATGTCTAGGGTTTTGAAGGTGTGACCCTTGTGTCGGTTGCGACCAAAACACAAAAGAAATACAACCCACATACATACAACGGAGGAGAAACTCACCACCTGCGACTGTGGATGGTCGCCAGCGTCTGACCACATTCGCATTCCTTGCACCAGAAGCAGAGTTAGCGGCACCGGACGCCGAGGCTACCGCTCCAGTGGAGCCAAGATTCCTTGCGGCTAGGAAAGGATCCTTGGGATTGGTGATCACCACGCTCCAAAAGCGAGGGAATACTCGTCGTCCCCAGCAGCCCCCGACGAGGACAGCAGTCCGCCCTAGACCATGATAAACGGGCAATCCTCGAGAGATTGCGGCGCAAGTGGAGGTCAGCAAGGAGGACGACGCCCCTGTGGGGAGAAGCAGCAATGGGTGCAAGCGCGAGGATGCGGGGAGAGAGAAGTGCATGGCAGGCACATGCACTGCTGCTGCTGCTACGTCCATCGCCACGCCTCCATCGCCGTTCGCCGCCCTTCCTTCCTTGCAGCTCCCTGTCTCTCTCTTCTCTCTTGGCCTGCAGCAACCAGGACAGGATACCCTACTTTCCACGCGGGCAGATCGGCATTCTAGGGTTTGGAGCTCTTGTATCTCCAGCACTCAGAAGAAAAGTCGTTGGCGATGTCTTTCTTCCGCTGCAGATCGGCATTCTGGGGTTTCAAGAAGCACAGTTCAGATTGGCTTAGTGCTGTATGGTCAATGAATCTACTGTTGTTTTGCAGTGATGATGTGGTAATGCAGGTTGCATAAGCTCAATTTCCTGGAGCTGCAGACGGCAGACAAACTGAGAGTTTGTGAATGTTTTGCTGTCTTTATGATGGTGATGAGGATGATGATGCTGTTGCTGCAATGGAGGAGGTTTTGAAAGCAAAAGCTGACCAAGGCAGATGTTGAGAGCCTCAGTTTGACAGCCAGCTTCCATTATGTTTCAGGTTGTTTGAACACTCCCTCTTTTGCAAGTCTGTTTCTCGTGTTGCAAATTGTGGCATTTGGAACCAAACGTTTTTGCTACCCAAGGGGGAGATCATTAAGATGCTGCTGCGGTCATGATCTCTCCAGCAGATTCTTAGGAAGCAAGATGTATGATGTCTCCATCAAATTTTTAGGAAGGAAGAAGCGTGATCTCAACAACAGATTCGTAGGAAGCAAAATGTATGATGTGTACAGCAAATTCTTAGGAGGCATGAGGTATGATCTCTCCAGCAGACTCTAATGAAGCAAGACAGACAATGCCTCTGGCAAATTTTTAGGAAACAAGATGCATGATCTCTCCAGCAATTCTTTGGCAGCAAGTGGTATGATGCCTCCAGCAAATTCTTAGGTTGGAGGATGCATGATCCCCTCAGGAGAAGTGTTCCTATCCTGTTGTTTTGTCAGCTCTCCCTCTCCCCTTCAGGGACTAGAGACATTATTGTGATACACCCAGAAAGAAATGGGCCAAAGGTTTGGTATCCCTACATTCTGAGGTCATGTGGAGTCCACTATAGAAACATTTCTGGCCAGCTAAACTCAAGGATCCACTTGGGCTTCACCATGCTAACCACCATGGTGTTGTTTTGTTGTCTTGCTGCAGGGTGTAGGTTTGGAGTGTTGCAACAGAGAGGAGCTATCTCTAAACTGGTTCAGAATTCTGCTGTGATTCAATTACTCTTATTAGCTAGCTCCTCCAGCAGCAGCAGGAGCAAGTCCGAACGAGAGAGACATGAGACTTCGCATAAATGCTTTCTTGGTGAGGTCCTGTTAGTATTTTGGGAAGGAGAATGGCCATCTCGCAGTCTTTGTTCGGTGATGTATGCAGCCGTTGTCATGGCTTGAAGCTCATTGTTCTCGGTACTAGCAGAAACTACACCAAGTCCAAGTTCAGAGTTTCCCCTTGTGATGGAAGGAGAATGGAGTGGTGGCAGGGTTGTTGCCCTTCGTCACCTATCCTGGCGTCTCCAGCGGCATCTGCAGCTCCTGGTATGCTTTCTCATCTCTCCATGCAGCTTGAGAAAAGACAGGTGGAAATAGATGAAGAAGAAGAAACAGATTGGTTGCTGTTTCTTGTAAATTGTGGCAGCTTGCTGGTCAACCTGTGGGTGCCATTGCTTCTAAGGTGGGCTTAGGAGCAATCTGTGGACCTAATTCTTTTCCTCCCAGGGATCTGAAAAGCTTGAAAGAAACATCACTCACAGATTTGGAATCAGATGGAAGGGTTTGTAGAATTGTTTTGGCTTCATCTGAACTGGCTTGATATCCAATGATGGACTGGTGATGTTGTTTTCAGGGCAACCATTGAGCACGGAATGGCTTCAACAAGAGCTCTTCAAGTCTTCTGCTCCTTCATGTGGAAACAGGGTGGGAAAGGAAAACCACTCAAAGACCAATTTGAAGCTTGCGTACTCACAAAACAATTTTGTCCATGAGAATGGGTTAATGGCATCTCTCTACGTTGACAGACAGAAGTGGCAGTGGAAACACAATGTGAAGCACAACCGGGTCATGGTTCCCATTTTCATGTCCATCATGGATCACCGAACAAAAAGGTAATGCTTTTTTCCTCTATGTTTGTTGCTCACATGCACACACTCATGCATTTCTGAAGGTATCTCTTTTGTATAATAATGTTGGTCTAAATGAAGTCCCTCCCACAGTTGGCCATGAAGATTGTTATTGAAATTTTGTAAGTGGAGCTCTGAAGGTGTGCAGGACAACATGGGCAGTTACTGACAGTGGAGATCGTACTGGGGCCAGTATCATGGTTGTTGCCCGCTTTGAAGGATGGTCAAAACAGGGAGTTTTTAGGAGCTTTTCTGACATGACTGGTGATGAGAGGCTTCTTCAGATTGTCAAGGGACAACTAGAAAAGGAACCATGCAGCATTCAATGGGGTGTACAGGCGAGCTCCCATTCGTATCTCAGTCTCTTGCGCAGGTGCATTGACAAGAAAGATCTGGTAACAGGAAAGCAGGTCCAGACCCACATGATTCAGACAGGGTTCAAGCCGAGCCTGTATTTAGCCAACACTCTTCTGCTTATGTATGTCAAGTGTGGGACTTTGGTGGAAGCTCGTAAGGTATTTGACCAATTGTGCAAACGAGATATGTTTACCTGGACTACAATGTTGGCAGGATACAGCAGCAATGGGGAGTTTCTGGAGACTTTCAATCTGTATGAGCAAATGCTATCACAAGGGGTGACACTTGACAGGATAATCTATACCAGGGTTGTCAATGCATGTACTTCCCTTAGATCTCTAGAGAAGGGGAAAAAGGTGCATGCCAACATTATCAGAAGCAGGATCAGATCAGACACCATTTTGGATAATGCACTCATTGACATGTATGCAAAATGTGGGAGCATAAAGCATGCATGTCAGGTGTTTGACAACATGGCTGAACGGAATGTGGTCACGTGGAATGTAATGATTGCAGGATTAGCACAGCACAAGTGTGGCAAGGAGGCATTTGAACTCTTTTTGCAGATGCAGCGGGAAGGCATGATGCCAGACAAGGTCACATTACTAAGCATTTTAAATGCATCTGCTAGTCCAGAAGGTCTGGAACAGGGCAAACTGGTGCATTCTTACATCATCCAGGCTGGACATGAATTGTCAGATACTCATGTGAACAATGCCCTTGTTAGCATGTATGCCAAATGTGGGAGTGTGGAAAGTGCACGCCAAGTGTTTGACCAAATGCCAAATAGGAATGTGGTGTCATGGAATGCAATGATTGGTGGATATGCTGCCCATGGTCAATGTGAGGAAGCTTTTGGAATATTTAACCAAATGCATCACCAAGGTGTGAAACCGGACATCATAACCTTCCTCAACATTGTGAAATCATGTTGCAGTCCAAAAGCTTTGGAACAGGGGAAATGGGTTCATGCTGAAATTATGAAAGCTGGATTTGAGTTTGATGTTCGTATACAGACAGCCCTTGTCAGAATGTACAGCAAGTGTGGAAGCATAGAGGATGCGTGGCAAGTTTTCAACAGAATGAGAACCCGGAATGTTATCTCATGGACTGCTATGATTGAAGGGTATGTTGAGCATGGTCTCTATGAGGAAGCTTTGGGAGTTTTTCGTCAGATGCAACAAGAACCAGTGAAGCCAGATCGCATTTTGTTCACTTGCATTGTGAATGCATGCACCAGCCCAGTGGCTTTGGAGCAGGGGAAGCAGGTACATGCCTATATCACCAGTTGTGGATTTGAGTCTGATGTTCATGTGGGCCCTGTGCTCATCACCATGTATGCTCAGTGTGGAAGTATCAAGGAGGCACGCCAAGTGTTTGACAAATTGAGGAACCGCAATGTTGTTGCATGGACTGCAATGATTTCCGCATATGCTGAGCATGATCTCCATGATGAGGCCTTTCAAGTCTTCCATCAAATGCAACAAGAACTTGTGGAGCCAAATAGGGTCACATACATAAGCATTCTCAATGCTTGCACCAGCCCAGCTTCTTTGAAACAGGGGATGCAGGTGCATGCCCAAATCACTGATGCTGGATTTGGGTCTGATGTTAATTTGAGGAATGCCCTAATCACCATGTATATGAAGTGTGGAAGCATATCAGCTGCAAGGCACGTCTTTGATGATATGCAATCACGGGATGTGGTTTCATGGAATGCGATAATTGGAGGATATGCTCAACATGGATATGGTGAGGACGCTTTGAATCTCTATCGGCAAATGAAAGGAGAAGGTGTAAAGCCAAATAAAATCACATTTGTCAGCATCCTCAATGCATGTGCAAATCTAGCAGCCCTAGTAGAAGGGATGGAATTCCACAGAGAAATATGTGAAGCTGGACTTGAGGCAGATGTCTGTGTGGGGAATGCCCTTATTGACATGTATACAAAGAGTGGTAATATTGAGGGTGCATGCAGAGTCTTTGACCAAATGCCTGCACGAGATGTAGTGTCTTGGAATGCAATGATTGGTGGATATGCTCAGCATGGATATGGGAATAAAGCCCTTGAACTCTTTAAGCAGATGAAAACAGAAGGTTTCAAACCCGATCGAATCACATTTGTCAATGTCCTCTCTGCTTGCAACCATGCAGGTCTTGTGGATGAAGGTCATCAACACTTTAGTTCCATGGATCAGGACTACAAGGTCATGCCCACACTGGATCACTATTGCTGCATAGTTGACCTTCTTGGCCGCACAGGATGCTTACAGGAGGCAGAGGACTTCATCCAAAGAATGCCATTTGAGCCAGATGCCTCAATCTGGAGTCCTTTGCTTGGTGCTTGCCACCGCTATGGTAAAGTAGAGGTTGTAGAGCATGTTGCTGACTGGACTTTGAAGCTGGACTCACAAGATGCTGCTGTATATGTGCTGCTTTCAAACATGTATGCTGCAGCTGGAATGTGGGAAAATGTTGAGAAGGTAAGATATTTGATGAAGGACAGAGGTGTTAAGAAAGGAGGTGGGTGTAGCTGGATAAGAACTGAAAATAAGTCACATGAATTTGTTGCAGAAGATAGAGAGATAGATACACTCCTCAACAAATAGATAATTGCTGAACTTCAACAGTAAGTCATCTGGCAAAAGAAACTGGGTATGTACCCAACACACTTTGTCATGCATCATGTGGATGAGCTGGAGAAGGAATGTGCTCGCTGGCTCCAGAGTGAGAAGTCAGCTGTTGCTGTTGGGGCTCATTAATTCACCACCTGGGAGACCTTTCTGCACCATCAAAGACCTTTGAAATATGCAGGTATGCCATACTGCCAAAAAGTTTAGCCAGATTGTTGGGTGAGAAGTTGCTAGGGATGTCAGATGTTCGGATCAGTTGCAGAATGGGGCATCTTACTTCTGTTGATTTTTGGTGACTTATACTATGAGGGTTCATGTCTCATACACTGGTGCCATGCAGAATCTTTGAGGTTCGATCTTTGAGGTTCGATTTATCATTTAATCTCTCACTCTTTTCCCCACATTGGTCTCTGCAATGTGAGTGCATGTTGATAAAATGGTCACTACATGTGTGCTAGTGACATCATGAATGAGTCTTCTGTTGCTTCCAAATGCAACAGAGACTGAGGATCCTAAGTTCTGACTACTTCATTTTGTGTTACTGATCATCACCCACTATCCCACTATCAGTGGGAAGTAATAGCAGCTAGTCACTGCCATTCATGATTCACACCATATTCTTCTCTTAAAGTTTTTCTAATGCTTGTTTGATCAACAAATAGTTCCTAGTAAATAACATTGTTTAATAGCATATTGTATCCATTTACAGAAACCCATTTTGTCTTCAAATTGTGTTATTCTTGTTACCCATGTCATTAACGTGCTAGCATAGCAAATGGGTCTATCAATAGTATTGTTTGGGTTTTGGCCCTACATCATTCCCTATGTAAACATAGATGCATTAATATGAATGGGGAACTCTAGATTCCTATTTGGCAACCTTAACAAAGGTGAGTTGGTGAGAACTATTTGCATCCACTTCAATAACTTGACAGGCTTTAGATATCAATTTTGAAAGGTTTGTTTGTCTTTGAGTCTTTATCTATGAGCTTAATTTACTGGAGAAATTGTTAGATAATAGTGGTAAAAGCTAATTGCATTAGAGATTTTGAAATTTCTATCATCTGTTTCAGTATTAAGATTACCCAATAGCACACCGGAGTTCACATAATAAGCACAATTATTTGAATTGAGATGATTAAGATTGATACAATCTACATTCCTTTAAACATTTCTTAAGGTGCTCTAGTTGGTTCTTAGTTCTTTTATTGCATATGTTGAAACCATGAAGAACATTTGCCAAAATGTTGTTTAAGAATGTGTTGAATGTTTTCATGTTTAGGTTCAAATTGAATTGACAACTTAAAATACCATCCAAATCTTCATCATGTTTGATCCAAGGGCATGATATGTTGTTTTGATCAGCCTGCACGTGGCTGCATGCATAGGTTTCTAGACAAGATGTCCATCATTGTAGCATACGACAAACAATGTTTTGCTTAACTCAAAATGCCATTTGTGATGGTGAGTTTTGCTGGTGGCCTGGAAACAGAATGCTAGATGGTCCTATGCTCACAAGAGAAGAAATGTAGAATTCCTGACATGTAGTATATGTCCAAAGCATGAATGTAAGAAATAATTGTCACTATGAAACAAGATTTGTTTTAATGTGTAAAGTTTTGGTCAACATGAAAAGCATATGTGTTTTGAAAATTCTAAGACTTTTTGGTTCTTCTTCACTCTTCTTTCAAGATGAAAGATTCTGGATTCCGTTGCTTATCAGATCATAAAATCTGAAAATCATCTGAAAACCATAATCAGAAGTGACCAGCTTGAACTTCATGAGTTGAATTCTTCACCTAAAACATAAATTGAATTTGTGCTCTGAAGTCTTGGGAGAAGCTGTAACACATGAACATTTCAATAAAAGTGATTTATGCAGTCTGGCAAGAGTTTGAACTCCTTGACTGCCAGATTCCACATTGATGTTTGGTACATTGAATCAAACTTTTCTTTTGCTCAATTGATGTTCAAAATGAAGAGAGAATTGATTTCTATTGCTGTCAACACCAATGTAAGACAATGCTTTTGCATTGATCTTTTACAAAACTGACAGCTGGGGTGAAGTTGGATATTCTGTGGGGAATTGGTTTACATCTGTAGGAGCTTGGGTCTCGAATTTGGATTGTGAGACACATGTCCTGAAATGCAATTTCTCTGCAATTGTCTATTTGAACATGATGACTTAAGCCAGAAAGAATTTATAAGAATTAAACTAGGCAAAAATATAATCTATGCAAATGGGACAAAGACCAATAAGTACCACAAAAGGAAAACAGAAGAATTTGGAACAAAACCAAATACTTAATCTGACTGAGACAATATTTGAGATAAATTATTGAATCTTTGACACACACATTGGCCAGTTTTAGACTCCTCGTCATTGGGCTCTTGTGATAATCTTCCCTCTTGACTTCATGTTGTGTCTTTTCTTTTTCCTCAATTGTCTTCTAGACCTATTTGAGTAGCTTGATCTTCATTTCCAAAGGAGGGTTCATGCAAGATTTAGAACTAGAAGAATCCTATAATTTTGATCAATATTCTATTACTCTAACAAAGGGGGTGACATGAACTTGTCTCCATTTCTTTTGAGGATGGCTTTCAGCTTGTTGCCACAAAACATCCTAGTGGTTTTTTTCCTCTCTATTTCATAAAGGTATGGTTAGAGTTTTGGTGATGTCAATATTATTAGGATTGAGTTGATCCAAAGGCACTCCAACACCAAGACTTGAATGACTTGCAAATTGGTTAAAACAAAAACTAATCTTTCCATCTATTTGACAAATAACCTAGATTTCTCTTCTTGGTCTACACTTGATCCCATATTATTTAATTCCTTTTGCGAATTGAAACACTACAATCTTATGAAAGGACACATTGTAGTCTAGGCATGTGATGGTAAAAACTTATACCAAATTTTCCCCACCATGAAAGGGGCTACAACATTGGTTCTTTGAATAAAACACTTTCTCTACCAAAATGTCCTTTGCTAAATAAATTTATCACCTAATCTTCTCTTGCATTTTGATCAACAGCTTGTGAAAAAATATACACAGTATAAGAGATTCACCTTTCCTATAACTCTAGTGCCAAGGAACCCTCTTCATGCCTTCATAACATATAGAGGACAAAGGCAATATCATAGATGGGTCAATGGAACCATTTCCATTGCCAATGGATTGAAACTCAAGAACAAAGAAAACCCAAACACCCAAAAGATGAAATCAAATGTATTGATGGTCAAAAACAAAGAAAAAAACCCATTTAAAACCATTCTTACAAATGGGCCCCTTTCATTGACTAACTCATTAAATCTGTTCTTGCAACAACAAAGAAATAAAATTGTTTGTGCTTGATCCAATTACACATGAGAAAGATGAACACAAATGGATCAAAGCTCAAGAACAAAGAAAACTGAAATGAATTCTTACAAAAGGGTTTTTGATTGACTAAGGTTAATTTGAATTTGTTGTTGCAGAAGCTGCAAAGAAACATAATTGTTTGTGCTTGACTCAATCGCACACACAAAAGATGAATAGAACTAGATTGAACCTCAAGAACAAAGGAAACTCAAACACCATTCTCAAAAATGAACACAAAATGGATTGAAGCTCAAGAACAGATGAAAAAATCAATCTCCATTCTCTCACACATAAGATGAACACAAAATGGATTGAAGATCAAGAACAAAGATAAATACCAAACACCATTCTCCAACAGATAAGATGACACAAAATGGGTTAAAAGTAGAACGAAGAAAACCCAAACAACTCAACACAAAATGGGTTGAAGCTTGAACCAAGAAGACCCAAACACCATTCCCACACATAAAACATGAACTCAAAAATGGATTGAAGCTCAACAACAAAAAAAAAACCCAAACACCATTCTCACACACACACAAAAGATGAACTTGTACAAAATGGATTGAAACTCAAGAACAAAGAAAATCCAGAAACCATTCTTACAAAAGGGCCCTTGAATCTGTTCTTGCAGAAGAAGCAAAGAAACAGAAATCCTTTTGTGGTTGATTGACATCATCATCACACGAAAAGGAGGCATGCGTGAAGTCTGAATGTGTAATTAGCAGTACTCAAAACCTTTGACATTACAAGTTCTTTGGGAAGTTACAAGATGATCATCATGGCTGCAAGATAAGAGACCATGGTGCCTGAGAAAGATGGAAGGAGATAATAGAGATCTGTTCATCATCCCCTGCGGGATGCTTACTTGTTGTTCTTGGAGGGAAATCCCAGAGAGAGGTTTGCCAGAAGAGGGCATTTAGACCAGTGGAAGAGGCCTCCACCTCCTCCTCGTAACCCTCCTCCTTGTTGTTGTTGTTGTTGCTCTGAGAAAGAACCCTCCAAAGCCAGGTTTTGGGGACAATGATGATCGAGACAACTACAGGTGTTTGCAAGGTACGACCGCATTGCAGACTCGAAATAAGGAATCATTCCAATGGCGAGAATTCCTCCAAGCGCCAAAAGCAAACAAAACTCGATGGCCATAGTGAATTTTCTTTTGGACGTGCTCAGAAGAATTAGACCCCCATCCCCGGGCAGCTGCTTCTGATGATCACCGTCACTTCCGACTGCAGAGGAGGAGGACAGTTGTGAGTGACGCTCATCTCCCAAACTTTTGCAGCTACTGGCAGATTGCACACTTGAGGACTCCACCTGACTGCCAGGTTCAGTCCACAGCAGGAGCTCGGTGCCATTTGAGGCAGGAAATTCAAACTTGGTGGGTAGTTTCTTCCCGACGAGATACAGATCCGTTTGGGTCTCATTAGCAGTCAAGATCGAAGAAGCAATGGGTACCTCCACTTTCACAAGATTACTGGACTCCAAAGAGACGGAAGCGCGGGTGTGATGATGATCATCAGGTGGTGGAGCTTGCGTTGTTGGAAGGGATTTTTTCAAGGGCAAGGTAGACAGGGAGGAAGAAAAACCTGGAACAACAAGAGTAGCGTCAGTTGGAATCAGTTGAGTAGTTTTCTTCCGAGTAGGAGGAGGAGGAGGGATACGACGTTTCTTGTTCTTGGAATCTACGCTCTTGATCACTGCATTGGGGTCTACGCCCTTGACGGCTGCATTGGAATCTACGCTCTTGACGGCTGCATTGGGGTCTACGCCCTTGACAGCGGCAAATGACTCTGGAATTGCAAATGCCACGTTCTTGACATGAGCCGCTTGATGATGAGCATGCAGCTTGTTTTGGCGGGCAGCTGCACTGGTCGCGGGAGCAGAAGGCGTGCGGCCTCCTTTCATATCCGATCTTCTTGATGATGGTGATGATGATGATGATACATGGTTTGCTTTCTCTGCAGTGTAGTACACGGGGAGGCGAGTTTTCGTCTTACCCAGCGACTTCTGACTTGCGCGTTGTTGCCGGAACATGGATGGCAGCCAAAACTCTCGTGTACTCGAGCCTCAAATTTGTGAGGTACGTGGGTTGGCTGCTGATCATCCACAAGAAGACTTAGCCAAATTTGTCTAGAGTTCAGAGAGGAAAGTAGAAAGGCTAATGAATCGTGCTATTATATGTTTTGAAGACATGCTAAATAAAACGTCTAAATCTGGTGATTTCAAATTTTCTTTTCCTCATAATGTGGCGACTGATTTTGGGCCCAATTTCTTTCCCATAAGAAGCTAATATCTGGCTGCTACTACTACGCTGGGTCTTTTTTCTTCTGTTATTTTTTTTGTCGCCAGGTTGCGAAATTTCGCCAAAAACAGAAACACTGATTGCAACTTGCAAGGGATCTGCAACAAGTCAAACTTTGCTTGCTTGTTTTTTTTGGCCAAATCTCTGTTGCCGTGAGCTCTGTTTCCCACGACCCTGAAACCCTATAATACCACCACGCAGGTCCCTAATTCTTACGCAACAGAAGTGCTACAAGATCCCCCCCTGCAATGGCAGCCTCATTAGGTGTTCGCACTTGTCGATCGTGTAACGAATGGCGGCCTGGGCACTACCCACAATGACTCGCAACACTTGGGAGCTTGATGCGGAATCAGAACAGCTACAATATTGTGCGCTTGGAAGCAGCAAGTGATTGAAACCCTCGATCTTCTTGATACAATTTGCCGGCCCTTCCTCTCCATTTTGCAGACCGAGGCGTGGTTACGACATGAATGCTACTACGGGGGCTCACAACAGCAGCATCAACATTATTCAACTCGCTGAAGCTTTGGTCGTCATCATCACATGAAAGTAGTAATGGCTTTCTTTCAGCATTTCCACTGCAAAAAATTTCATTTGGATCTGAAATGCACCACGCCTCCACAGATTATTGCATCGTTCAGTCAGTCGTCGCCTCCTTAGGATAAAAAATTCCGCAATCGATAGGCAACTTGATATTGTAATGGGAGTGACAATTTTGTTGGAGGAGGAGGAGGGTGGTGGTGGAGGGAGGGAGGAGCTTGTTGTTCAACATGACTGATCTGAAGAGGTATCGGCCAAGACGAAGAGTTGCAGCAGCAGGACAGAATGAGAGGAGAAGGAGAGGAAAAGAAACATGACATGACTATGCAATGCAATGATGTAAGTACTTAGTTTTCATTTGGTCCCACATTTTTATTAATGTTTGCAAAGCAAAGTTTTTTCGTCCATCCACAAGAAGATTTAGCCAAATTTGGCTATCGACCAACTATGAAAGTAGAAAATTTTAAGAATCCTTTTATATTTTGGCTACTTTGCTTGGAACCTTTTGTAAAAATTTGGTGGTTTTTAATTTGTTTTTGTTTTTTGAAATCTGGCAAATAGGGCCATTTCACAATAATCCTTTGTTTGTGTTGAAATTGCATTTTCTTGGTTGAAAAAAGAGTGAAAATTTCCCCCAAAAAGAAAAAATAAAATGTCGTGAATCATCAATTCATTAGGTGTTATGTTGTACACTATCATGTCATCACCTACGACTATCACTATTCATGCACATATGAAACAAATGACACAAAACACCTTAAATGGTGCATCACATTCAAACCAAATTTTGTTTATGCAAGTTTTTTTAGTGTTTTGATACACATTTTACATCTACATGTGACATATTTTGGGTTTGGATTCTTGTTTATTATAGATGAGTAGATTTTTTGAATCACAAAATTGTTTAAAATCACAAATCACAAAATGATATCTCAAACACAATTTAATTGCACTAATCCAATTTAAGACTAATATAATTATAACTTAACTAGACAACTAAATTAACACTTCTAATAATTATTATGGTCATGAATTGTGAGTTCACTTTTTGAAAATTTCATGAAATACTAATGGGCCTTGTGCCATTGTTCCTAATATGGTAAACCTCTTCTTGTAAAGTCACCCATCCCAATACTATTCAAGTTAAAATGAGTTTAACTTTAGAGTTATAGTGAAAAAACAAACTTTAAAAAAAAAATTGATTGATTTCCAAAGAAAAAAATTGTTTTAAATTCAATAACTTTTGCTCCATGGGTTCAATTTTTTTTGAAATGATAGACATGCACATTGTTTTGTTGAAGGCCTTCCAATGGCACCAAAAGTGCACCAAGAAACCCCATGGTTTGGGAGGGTTACAATGTGATGACATCCAAACAAACGCCTATTTTAACAACTAAGTGAGCTGTTACATAATGGCTTTACCTTTTAAATGAAAAATATTCAACATACTAAATTGAAAACATTTGGTGGGTAGCATGATGAAGCCCAAATGGATCCTTTAATTATGCCTCAAAATGGTTTTTATAATGCAAGGTAGGAATTTATGTCTATCACTGCCTATCACATGCATTTTAACATGCAAAGAAGGTCAAAAGGAAACTTGCATGTTAAATGAAAGGAATTAAATTTTTTTTGCCTATCATCATAAAGGCAAACAAAGGAAGTGCCTCTCACATGAAAGGCTATGAAAAAAATGCTTATCACATGAATCACAATGTATAAAAAATTGACAAAAAGGCTACAATATATGCACAATAGGAAGGAAGAAATTTGAAGATCACAAGGTCAAGGTTGTAAAAAAACTATTTTTTTGTGCAAAATTTGGCATCTAAAGCAATTTTTTGGCAAAATGCAATAATTGACTGTTTTTCTAGGTTTTTGATGGCCAAATTTGAACTTCTTTTTGGGACCAGTCATCTAAATTTTATTTCAGGTTTCAACAAGTAGCCATAAAATTGAAAGATTTTTAAATGATGTTACATTCGAATTATGGTCCCCATGTAAATCAAGGGGTATGTATCTTAGGTGGTGGCCATTAGTCTCCCAATCCACTCGGTAGTACGCATGCTCGAATCAGTTGTTAATTGTGAAACCTAGTGGAAACATGGCCTCTTGCCCAATGAGCACATTGTAACTAGTGGCATTGGTGACTAAACATCTAACTTGTAGGCAAAGCTCTTGATTTGTACCTTCATTGAAATTAAGTGCAATCAAATCTGAACTCTCCCCAAATACTTTCTTTTACACTCCCACTAACAGTGTGAATTTGCCACATAGATTTTCGTAGTTTGGAGTTGAGCATGCCCATCTTCTTGGTGAATTGAATTCCAAGAATCATTGGTTGGGCACCTATGTCAAAAAATACCACTTTGGGTGTATGTTCTCCCACCTTGATTGCTAACTCAGTATTGTCGACAATAACAACTCTAGTGGCGATGGAAGTTCACTCACTAGCCACCACATTCGGAAATGAATGAGAGACTTTGTGGAAAGAATGACTATCCATAATGCATTTGCTGAGTAACAAATCCACAAGTGAAGTGTTTTTAGTTCCATTTTGATATGTGAATGTAGAATTAAAAATAGGAGATCCCATCAATTTAATCATGCTAGAACTAATGACCAGATCACAAATGCCACCTACAACATGTGAGCCAATTGAGTCTCTTTCCAAGGTGTTGGATGGGGCCCTTGTAGCATGTGGATTAGGAATTGGTAGAGGACCTAATGTAGTGTTCAAGGTATCCTTTAGTATTGTAATTTTGTCCATGATGCTTAGATTCAAATCTTGAAAACTAAACAATGGTGTACTCATAAGCTTTTGCGCCACTTCAGGCATTTAAAATTGGCACTCCATAAGCTGATAAGTGGAAAATTATGTGTTTTCTTGATGTATATGTACTCCTGGGACATGAAAATTTGATGCCCTAGGAGCTTGTGGTGTAGTAATTTCCTTCCCCCTCACCAACAAGGTGGATTTTTCTTCCATGTTGAGAGGACGAAAAGATTGTGGCATGGCTGTTCGAACTCTTCTAGGCTTGGTAATAAGACTTGAACCATATGTGAATCCATTAGTCTGAATTACCTGCTTAGTGGCAAAAACTATGGGTGCCACAGTAATTTCTTGTGCCGCAAAGTAGGAAGGGCAAAAAAAAGTGGCAAATTCTGGTGTGAGACTAAAATTGTGTGCACTAGAAAAAACATACTCTCCAACCATGGCATCATGTGAGAGGCCATAGAATAACCCAGGAGGTCCCTCTCGTGATCCTGAACCTTGTACAGGTTGAGCATGACAAGCTGGTTGGGAAGATGGGCTTTTCAGATTAACAAGTTAGGCCCTTAATGATTCAAGTTCATTTTGCAGAGTTTGAACTTGAGTGGCATGGGCTTGAAACACCTCCCTTTTGTTAACATTGTGCTCCTTCTTCTTAGCATTCTTGTTGGAATTACCCTTGGTGCGGAAAGCCTGAGTGGAAGGCTGGTGCCTTGGCTTTTGGTTGAGGGTCAGGGGAAGATGTTAGCAGATTTTGCCATGGTAATCGAAGTTATTTCCGTTCCGGGAACTTGGCAAAACAAACAACTTCCTGATGTCCTTCTTTCCCATAATAATCACAAAAGAGATCCTTAAAAGGAATGTTACACTCACTAACTTTGTGGGCATGATTTCCACAGTAGTTGTAAGAAGGTAGGATGGGTGTAGCTGAGTGCACTGCTTTAGCCTTTGAAAAAAAATGTAATGATCTGGTTAGCACAATTGGTGGAGGCTGAGGCCTTAAATGTGATGGAGGCCTCATAGTACTGGCTTCATAGTGTGCATGAGCTAGTTCCAGCTTTTCAAAAATGTTTTACATATCCAGCAAAGTGTACAAGTCTCCAAATTTTACAAAAACTCGTTGTAAAACCTACCAATGAACAAAAATACTAATTGGCAACTTCTAGGTCTATGATGCTCTAAAAATCTTCTTTAAACTTAAGCCTCATGTAGAGCATCTTGAAGGTTTCATCCTTTTGCCGAAAAAAGGTGGTGAGGTACAGAATCTTTTCAAAACTTTTCACTGAAAATTCCAGCTCAAGAATTCGAAAGAATTCCCCCATTGGATCAACAAAAGCTAGTGCATCAATGGTGGGAAGAATGTTTACGGTAACAACAATGAGTTGTTAAGGATAAATGTTTACCAAAATAGGTACTAGATCTGGATTATTGGCATAATCCCATGATGTGCAATGGCAGCTTAGAGTGCAGCTTGAAAGGCGGGGGCGATGGTTGTGGCATAAGTTGGATTGGGGATCTGGTGACATCCAAAATCTTTAAAGAACGTTGTTTGTAGACATCCAATGCTTCATAGTGCACATAACGAGCCAATTGTTTGAATGCAAATGCCTTGATGTAATTAGCGCCATACTTGAGCTCCAATTCACAAACCACAATTGAGAAAATTATCTTGAACTTCCTCAAATAAATGGTACATGGCTTTCCGCTGAACTTTTCAATTATCCCAGAGTAACTCTTGACCTCCATGGTGTATATGGGTGTAGAGGTCACAGCTTGTAACGAAATATACAGTGATGGTGAGAAAGTAAGTGCGGCAGCAAGCGTACCCCACTAATTAACCCCTCTAAATGGATTCTAATGTATCATTGATGTAGTGTAACTTGAACTTGAATTCTTGGTAGGAATTGTGCTAGATGACGGTGGTGCTTTAAATGTTTAATGGTATCGTTGTGAAGATCGTGAGCTCAAAAAAATTGGCTCAAATGATTGTATGTTACTTCATAGCTAATAATTTGGCTCTGGCTGAATGGTAGTGTTCTCATCATTCGAGGACATGGTGTTGTTCGATGCCCCAAAAATTTATAGCAATATAGAGCATTAATTACAAAGTTCTAACATAACCATGCAATTAAATGCAATCGTAATGGAAACTAAAATGTGAAATGCTTAAAAAAACATACCCTAAACAATTTTTAGTTTCTATAATCACCAGTGCTAAATGATGAAATAGAAATATATATATATATATATATATATATATTTATGTATTAATAAGATTATGTAAATGTATGTATTAATATAAAAATAATATAGATATACATATTAATTTTTATTTATATTTTTAATATATATATAAATAATTAATAAATATAAATATAAATATAAATGTTGGTGGACAAAATGGAAGTGGACGGACAAAACCGTGACGGACGTCCGTGGACAGAAGTCTGTGTTCAACGACTGATGTTAAGGGATGTCGGATGAAAGCCGACGAACATTGGACGAACCTTGACTATGACGAATGTTGGACGAAAGTCAATGGACGTCGAACAAACATTGACTACAATGGACGTTGAAGGCCTCAACATTGCAAAACACTCATGAACTCCTCAATGATGGCACACACAACACTATAGCACTGGCAAAAATGACACTATAGTTTGCGGCGCTACAACAATGTGGATGTGATGCTGCAGAGATGGCGAACGAGTAGTTGCAGTGATGGCAGATGTGGTGTTATAGCTCACCCGAGAGCTCTAGCGTAAAGAAACAACAATTATTTATTTATTTATTTATTTTCTTCTTACTTGATGTTGCATTTGGCTCCGACAACTTCAAGAGTCTTCAAGGCTCCTCCTGTGTTTCTGTGAGAGAGAAATCTTTGAAACCTTATCTGTTCCAAGATACATCGTTCCCCCGTTTAGTCTCGTTCTTCCCAGCTCCTTCAATCTCGGTTCCGTTGGTTGGCAGAGGTGTAACAACACAAGCTCCTTCCAACACAACAACAATAACAACATTAGTAGCAGCACCCTAAGAACTCAAAGCCAAAAGAAATCTACCGCTTTCAACATTAAACAACATATAGCAGTTTTTTTAGAATTAAATTGCAAAGAAGGAAAGAAAATGTAGTGTATGTAAACGGCGGTCATGTAATAGTCGCCATGAGCATCTAAAAATCCAATCTAACTATGGAGGAAACTATCCTTGACAAAAGAATTTTAGAAAAACTACCAAAAGAAGGGAAGAGTTTGGCTTTTTATATAGCCACCAACAAGCTAAAACCTTATACAAGCCATAACCCTAAAACACCTAATAGTGTACAGTAACCTAAGAACGTACATTAACCCTAAGAGCATACATTAACCCTAAAAAGCATTAGTGGCATGCTCATAATTGGCTATCATGTATGAGACCATGCATACGAGCATGACATTTTGCTCAGTTTGGAACCTTATTCAAAGATTAAACTCATGATCATAAAATTAAAATTTAACTAGTAGTGTACATTTCATAAATTTGTATATGATCATAAAATTATTATATATATATTTAAAAATAAAATCCTTTACCTACATGGATATGGAAAAAATAAAATTAACGTGTGCCTTTTTATGTTCTTGGATTAATCCAAAGCTTTTCCCCCAACCATTAAGGTTTTAATACAATATCAATGTATGTTCGGGTACATGTTCACCATAGGCACAATGAAACAAGTGAATAGCCATTGAGTCAATAAATTAATACCAAACACTACATATGGATGCATGTAAAAAGCACAACCTTGATTTGAAACAAGGGGTATGTCACACTATGGCCTTGCCATTTACACTAAAAAGAATCTTAAGGCAAAAGAAGAATTATGAAAATTCAAATATTTCACCATTCAAATATATAATCTTCAAAAGAATCCTCTAAAAGAAACCAAAATCCTTCAAGATATCATAACTCTATAACTAATCTCAAGCTTCAATACAAGCCAAAACATCATCTTTCAAAAGTCCTCTTATAAAAATAGACCTATTATTACCTACGTGCCAAAATCCATTAAGCTACTACACTCTCTAATGAATCTAAATACAATAATATCCTTGCCTTAGTAGGCAAGGCCAACAAACAAAAGATGTTGACAACATATTTAGCTTGAACCAAGTTCTTATACTTGGATCTACACATGACAAGATAAGTTAATGAATTGCATATGGTGCATTAAAAGAAATAAATGTTGAGTAAGGTGAGTGATGGTGTAAATTCTTTGAAATGATCTATTAATGTTAAAGAAGTTCAAATTTGTATGATGGGGATACAAACATAATCACATAATCACATCTTGCACATCTTGCCTTGTTGAATAGCCATAGAATTGGGACCTTTTTCAATGCACTCTATGCAATTCAAGCTCTCACTCACCATGTTTACATAGTCACCTACAACTAGAACTAGTCCTGAGAAATAGCAACAAATTTAGGCTAAATAGATATTAGAAAAGAACTAGGCACCAATTGTTTCAGTGAAATTTGAACACAATAAAATGTATTATTCACAGTGTTTCAAGAATCTGAGCACAAAGTAACATCTTCTTCACAGATTGGCCACTAAACTCCAAATTGCAATTCCAATGTCAATGTATCTCAACCTCTCTAGTTGAAGTGACACTGTAAACACCCAAAAAGCACAACCTCCAAACACTTTACTGGTAAAATTTCTCCCGATCTTTTTGTCCATCTGATCATAATATTATCATTGAAAAACCTTACTGATCCAGAGAAGAGAAGTCTAATGTGATGTGAAATTATTCCCTCAGAGTTTCTCCATCACCTTTGAAGCTCAGAGAATTTCGGAGAGAAAATTATGCCAATTATTACAACAAGCTCTTGTAGGGTTTTTAAGGAACTAAATTAGTTCATTTTCAATTGTTGTAGAGAGTAGTAATCAACAGATTGGAAGCAATTCAATAGAGTTCAAGAGTGTGTGATCATTTACAAGCTGGATCAGAAGCACTTAGGGTTTCGGTGACAGGCTTTACAATTGGAGCATATGGTCCGCACCCAATCTGCAAAAATTACACAAATTCAAATAAATATACACTACATAATTTGTGAAGCTCTTGTAGAGTATGTAGATTATGAAATTTATATGCGAGATTAGTAGATTATTTACACAGTTTCCATCTTCATGGCCCTCTCCATGGGTGGCCGAGAGAATTATACAAATTGCTGCTAACATTGAACCCTAATTTGTTTGGTTTTCTAATCCACTTGATGAACGTGCAAAGTGCTTTATGTTGTCCCAGCTAAGTCAACTAATTGGCATCTTAGAGGGGTACTTACATGTGTGGAAAAAACTCATTCCCACAAACAAGTACAACATGAGCATGAATTAAAGGTTTGAGTTTCAGGCTTCTCAATACTTATAGTGCAAATTCTGAGAATGTTCAGAATGCTTTACAATGCAAAACTTTGAGGCAATTCTAGTTTGATCACCTGCATGCCAGGAGGAATGAGCATGGAGTCAATGCCGTGGATCTTTTGGAGTGCATATGACTGATATATATCTGGTTTGTCAATTTTTGCATAGCCATTGAGTTTGAAGGTTCCCGTTGACACATTAAGCGTTTGCCCAGCAAATGCTGTTGTCGCCATAAAATCAGCTGTATCTGCCAGTTGTTTCAATTGATCATACGTATACACTCTGTTTGGAATTATGTGATATTGCAACACACTTACAGCTACTGTTTCACTCAAGCTTCCTGTACCTGAAAACAGGCAAGGGAATTTCTGTCCTTGATTCACCATACCAACACAACAAAACCAACAATCCTGTTAGCCATGAGAATCATGCAAAAACAAACCCTGTAGACATTCTTACAAAACTCATATCATATATATCCATAATCAAATTTGGATCTCTAGCTCTTTTTTCAAATTTGAACAGATCTGGTTTTCAAGCTTTCAAAATCTTTCAACCACAAAGCAAAGCAAGTAGAATTGAATCACATTGAACCCTATTAAAATTCAAACCAATGTTGCTTTCTTCTATCTAATATGCTTGAACTGCCACTCTGTGAGAGAGAGAGAGAGAGAGAGAGAGAGTCAGGTGGTGTTGCATTTAAGCTATTCATCTATCTCCTGAACCTTCATTGATTCACCTTTCATGTTGAAGTCTAGAAAGGATATATATCTGCACCTCCAGGGCAGAATTGGCTGGGGCAAAAAAGGTGAAGGTGGTGAAAGGTCCTTGTGCTGGAGGCCATGAAGTTGCTGTCATATTCATCAGTGTATTCCCGTTTATCCCTCCATAAGAATTTGGTAAGGTTGGTTGTCCAAAAACACCAAATTCATGACCAGAATTGGCCATTGCCAGCAACATAACCCACACTGTAATGTCTAAGAACTTATGCACTTTGTTGAATCCAATACACCAGCAGCAACCCCTCACTTTTCTGGCCATCTGAAAATTGTTGTCTACCCACCCACCTGGATGCATCTCCATAATCTCTATCCTCACATTTTGTTATACAATAAAAAAGCTCCAAGAATCTTTCACATGGTCATGTTACAACACAACCATTGAATTTTGGGTAGAGGAAAAGATACTTAGAAGAAAACATCACCACCAAACATTGATGCAAAATTCCAGAAGTTGGGAAACAAATTTGGAGTAAATATGAAGAAAGCTCTGAAGTTATGATGCCCTAATAAGAAACTCCAACTGACACCCACTTGGAATCTGCACACTGTCCATAGCCCTCATGAAATGTTAACCTATGGTCATTTGAGTGTTTCCAAGTTGAGTTGCTTTTGGCAAGTGAGTTTACTTCATGTCTCTTGAGACACATGGCACTCTCTTATCTCTTCTCCTTCTCCACTAGAACCTCCTTTGATCAGTCACAATAATTTCAGGATCATAACATTTCTTTCCATCTCTTTCTCAATTTCAATGACAATTATTAGCCTGACTAATGTCTCACTATTGTGCAGGACTAGTGGAATCTGTATGCTGTGGGATGAGGAGAGGATCTGGTGATAGACCGACGATGTCTAGAATTGATGCTTCTGTTCAAACATCACTCCAATTTCGACAACTTGTTTGTCAAACCCACCCACCAGTGTGACATTATCATATCTGTGCCATTTCTATTCATGATTTTGGGTGCACATCTTTCCTTGTTTTTCTTAGTGGTTTTGAAAAATGCTGGAAATTACAACGTGAAAATGGGTCTCTCCAGATTGTTGATTTGAGCTTCTGCTAGTATGAAATATCATAATGTGGAAATGGGTCTCTCCAGATTGTTGATTTGAGCTTCTGCTAGTATGAAATATCATAATGTGGAAATGGGTCTCTCCAGAATTTTAGTTTGAGCTTTTGCTAGGATGAAATATTGCAAACCTAAGGAAGAGAAAACCTGCTAGTGTATGAACACAGGCCAGGGTAGCTGACACCAAAGATCTTATGTGAAAATTTGTTGGAATAAGTGAGAGTAGATTGGTCTAGTAGAATTGTGTAAACCAAAAAGAGGGAAATCACCCTGGAGTTTCTCTTATATTTGAACAGATGGAAACAATTGTTTGTTCAAAAATAAGAAAAACAACTGGAAACCATTGCAAAGAAAAAAGACCAGACAGTGGACACACAACAGGGAGCCATACTCACTACAAATGCCTGAGAGAAGTCACAAATTACATAAGAGGGATGCCCCTTTCTGGGCCTCTAATAGCACCAAAAAGTCTTATATTTTCCCCTTTAGTATATAATATGCTCAGCTCCCCCACAATTGAACAATTTCTTGAAGGAAGAGTTTTTCAGATGCAAGAACCTTAACCATGTTGTGGACAACTTGTCTTCAAGCTAGCATGCCATAGGTAGTCAAGGAGGGCTACTACCCAAATAGTGTTTTCAACTTTATCCCTAGAACAATCAAGATCTTTGATTCCAAATCAATGGCCCAACCTCTGTCCAAGAAATAAACGCTGATTGTTGAGAGGTTTTCTGGTTCACCGAGATAACTTTCACCATATCTAAAATGTTTCTATCACATTTATGGGCTCTTTGGCATTCCAAAGCTTGAAGGTGACAAATTTAGGGCCCCACAACAAAGCCCTTTGAGTTGGATGAAACAATGTGAGTTGTTGATGGGTCGTGTCAAGAGGAGGTGAAATCTCATCACAAGTCTGGAAAAACACTCTAAAGGTAATAGGTATTAGGGAGTCTTCAACATCAAAGAAACTAACCCTTCAAGTCCACATATGTTGTCCGAACCGGTGCAATCAATTAGCTATAATGGTAGCAAGAAGGTTGTCCCATATGGGGTTTTATGTTTGAAGAATCCTGAAGTGTTGTTGTGCTACATCCTAAGGAATGAAAGTCTACGAACTATTCATTCCATTTAGTTGATAGAGTCCAGAAAGCCCAGGGTTGTGTTGAAGTGCAGAGTCTAATGAAATTGCCCAGAATGAATTGACAAACAATTCTCCTTGCAAGAGTTTCCCAATTCTTAGGTGGTGGAGATTGCCAAGCCATCTTACATAATTGTTGATTCAATGAAGTGTTGATTCAATCCTAATTCCCAAGCTAGATTTGCAACTATGTCCATGGACCATCATTGCCCAAGATAAATTTTGATGCCAACTCCATCATAATTGTTTGGTTGACAACAACTCAGTCAGTTACGAAACCCTTAAAACATAGTGGACCCACTCAAAATGAGCAAATTTCAAGATCAAATTAGCTCAAGATCTCTAACACACTTTTTGACACAATAATATGACCACAAAACCCTTGTATGAGATACTTGTTTTGTACTACTCCAAATATAATTCTACAATAACCCCCTAATTGCTGCCATTTCTAAGTTCTCAAATTTCAAAAATGCAAAACAAACTCCATATATCTAGATAAACTGTAACTCTGGTAGTAGTTTGAGTCTTCCACAAATAGTTCATTGGACCAATTTTTTGCATTTTGTTTATTATTATTATTTTTTTGCAAGTTTCAATTTTTAGAGTATAAAAATATTTCAGTTTGTCAAGTAAAATAATTAGCTTGCATAACTGATTTAGTGAAATTAAACCACCTTTGAAAAGGAGTTGTAATTAAATGTATGAGAACTGACACTTTGAAAACTGGCTGGAATTAGTCTTTTTGAAAGTTTGAAACCCGGCTTGGTCTCTTAAAGATGAAAAACAAATTTAAAAAACCAGGGCAAATCTTAAACACTCTTCTAAGAACCAGACTTTCTCAAAAAAAAGTGAGAATTTCCACTGGTTTTTTCTAGCTTTGTTAAGAAAAATGATCTACATTGAGATCTCCATACCCAATCCTAAGGGGATGCCTCGACAACTCTCCTTCCTTGGCCCATTGCCAATGAAATTCATCACCTTGAGCTATAGCATTTAGACAACTTCTTGAGCATCCATGAACACTAAGTAGACCATGGCAAAGATTTCTTCAACAACACCTAGGTGAATAAGGTAATCAAAAAAAAAAGAGGCAACAAGACCCAATCATACGATTTAGAGAAGTCTAATTTGGTAAAGACCATATCTTGTTCAGACTATCTTGCTCACTCCAAGGTCTAGTGAAGAATTCATATGTTACTAGTGTGAACCCGGTGCATAATGCATCGTCGAGCAAAAAAAAAAAAAAAGA